>JACKQG010000131.1_pt1 | contig 68461 bp, 52 predicted proteins | sample 8237621 | NCBI WGS metagenome assembly JACKQG01 (sample SAMN15677084, study PRJNA649215) | marine metagenome | biome: marine; feature: Black Sea; material: saline water; isolation source: suspended particulate matter (SPM) from the Black Sea western gyre | collected 2013-06-09/2013-06-10 | depth... | reverse complement strand
GGCGAAGACGATATGCTTGCCGGCGAAGACGACATGCTCGCGGGCGAAGACGATATGCTTGCGGAAAATACTGCGCATTCTTATGGAGATCGAGCATCGGAGAAGCGAGCAGATGAGTATCGCAGATTTGTCACGGGAGTGGATTGGGCAAATGCAGGAGGGTGGTATCTCGATGGCCCGTCATTGTGGTACAGGCCTGTTCAGCATGCGGATTCATTCCTAAAAGCATGGATTGAATTGGAGAGTCGAAACGAAAACAGGGACAAGTTTTCCGGAGATATCCTGAAAGAGCTCACAGGGGAGTACTCGGCAGGAAGATGCCAGAAGTGTCATGTCGGCTTGGGGATCGCTGGGCAAGAAGTGAATTGGGGCCATGAGAAGGAAATCAAAGATCTCGATTTCACCCACTTTAATCATGCGTCTCATGTCTTTAATGATGAAGGTCGACAGTGCAATACCTGTCACACCCCTGCTGAAACGAAAAGTGCGGGGGGGCACGACTGGTTGTCGGTGTCGAAAGAAAGTTGCTTAGAGTGTCATGGTCAGCAGATTCAGCAGGACTGCATTCTGTGTCATAAGTACCACGCTTCGCCGTTTATCAGAGAACTCAATACCGCGACTATGGAAATCTTCAAAAAGAAGTAAGAACTATCCCTTAGAGAGTTACTACTGAGTTCTGATTTTTGACGGCTAAATGACCCTTGAGTGCTGATTCTTGGTTTCTTATAAATCTTTGCCGAGCTCTGAGTATGGGTCTTCTCTGCCGTATAAAGTCAGTGAAGCACGTTTCTAAATCCGCAATATTACCTCTACTCAAATCGTCGATCATATCGCCCAGTACCTGCGTGTCTTCGAGAGAAGAATCAATACTCTGACCCAGGAATGAAGTGAGAGGATGGGCAGCGTCACCGATTAATACAACATTGCCTCTATGGAATCGGTCTGGAAACTCTTGATCTTTCGATGCCCTAATTTGACCGTTGGCGAGCGAGGAAGCGGGAATGCATCTGCGCACTAGTTTTGGGAATTCGGAGAGCGAGGCTGAAATCTCATTGAGTTTGCCATTGCTATGAAACTCTTTGAGCGGATGACGGTTGAGATCAATTTGGAGACCCCAACTGATGTCGTTTTCAGCTGTCGGGATCAGGTATACGTTCATCCCTAGACGGTTGTTTTCGTAAAGTTTGAAGGATTTGACAAGTTCCCGGGGAAGTTCCGGGACCGTCGTTGTTCCACGAATTTCCATGATATTTAAAGGCCTCAGTTGAGGTCCTGGAATTTGAACAGATCGCACTTTTGAATCAACGCCATCTGCACCGATAAAGAGATCTGCGAACACTTCGCGGCCATCAAGGAAGCGAGCAGATTTAACGATGTATCCTTGTTGGGGTTGAAACTCATCAAATTGAGCACCGAGATGAATATTTTTGGTACCTAGCTTGAAGAGTAATCGATCGTGCAACACCTGCTGTCGGATTCCATGTGTGGATATCGACTCAAAATGAGCAGCTGCATTTTTCGAGTGATGGGGAATCTGTTCTCCTGAAGTGATCCTGTGAGTCATGTCGGCGAGATCGATGCCGAGTTCTCTGAGATGGGCCAATGAGGAATGATTGAACAACCAACCAGCATTGCTCGCGCTGAATGATCTTCGTCCGTCCCACACTGAGACTTGATGTCCAGAACTCTGGAGGCGAAGCGCTATTGCCAATCCGGAAATAGAGGCGCCTAATACGGCTATATTCAGCATGTGGGCTCTTTGCAGGTCAATAATGAAGCAATAGTGTCTTGCATGTAAATACGAACTCTTGTGTCTTATATAGCGATTTAGTCTACCGTTAGAGGCTCTCGTGGCGACCTTTTCTCCTGAAATTTTTTATCGGGACAAGGGAAAAGAAAGTACCCCGCCCGGCATTAGCCGAATGGGGTACTTTCAGTCTTGAATAGCTTCCGAGGAGACCTGTGTCAGGTCAGGGGAAATCTATCCTCCTACATTTGTGCAAGTCTGCACAGCATTGCGGATTGCACATTGACGCAACCGTATTGCTCACAGCCCCCATCAAAGGTCGATAGTTGAGCTTCGCGAAGTTCTGAGCCATTCGGTGCAGCGGGACCATGGCAGCGGATCACCAAGTGAACCTCCGCAATGCTCGCGTCTGTGAGGCCATTTCCTGACCGAACTTCTCCAGGAAGGTACCCTTCAATCAAATCAGTTTCAAAGTGTGCTCGACCTTTGTTGTTCGCGACGAATCCAATTCCAGACCAGAAGACTGATCGGCCAGACACATTGCTATCGTCTCCGTCGCAAGCTCCGGAACAAGCATATGGATCGTTGTAGACAATCGCCCAGATGGTATAGGCGTATCCGGGAGTCAGTTGGCGTGTTTTTCCAGTGATCTCGATTCGATCACTTTCCCGCTCTACCTTTACGCGGGATTTAGAAATGACCTCACCGAAGTTTTCCGGATCGCGATCGATGAAGGGCTGGCGATCTTTTTGAAGAATGACGGGTTCTCCAAGTGTGACCACTTGTTCGTCTAAACAATCATTGGTGTCACAGCCCCCCATAAAGAGGGACAACTGATCGGCGAGAACCATGGGGTCGTCTGAGGCTGGGCCGTGTCCCCGGACTACGAGTTGAATGATCGCATTACTTGCGTCGGTAAGCCCATTTCCAAACAGGATTTCACCAGCAGCTTCGCCTTCAACGAGGACCGCCTCAAATTCAACTTCACCATCACTGTCGGCGATCACGCCGACGCCGGACCAAAGAACGCTAGCGCTATCATTGGCTAAGTCGTCATCCATGCTGCAGCGTCCATTGCAGTCCGAAGGGTCGTTATAAACGATAGCCCAAACGGTGTATGCGTGGCCAGGTTGCAGCGCTTCTGTTTCAGCTTCAATAATAATCGCGCCATCGATCCTCTCGAATTCAACTTCAGAATCTTCGATCTCGGTTCCCGGATTCCCAGGGAGCATCGAAAGAAACGGCAATTCTTGATCGTCTGCGTGCACGAATGGGTTCGATAATGCAATCAGAATAGAAGCAATAGCGATAACATGAGTCTTCATTTTAAGTTCCTTCCTTGGCGGTGCGTTGCTTCCTGATTGAAACAAATATTGGCCAGGGATGTTTATCCGAAAGAACAGGAAGATCAGACGGAATAATTATCGATGTTTGAAAAATATCTCAATACGACTTAAGGCTTCATTGAAAGTCTCCATCGACGTTGCTACGGATAAGCGGATATGATCCCTCGCTCCGGGGCCAAACCACCGTTCTGCTCCAGGGACCACGCTGACCCTCGCATTGCTGAAGAGCTCTTTAGAGAGAGTTTCTTCGTCGTATCCAGTTTTAGAAATATCAGGGAAGAGTAAGAAAGTGCCTTCGGGAATGGGACAACTGAATCCTGGAATGCCAGATAATCGTTGAGAGCCCTCTTCCACGATTTTTACAAGGTGGGCTCGGAACGAGGTCAGCCATTCAGAGCAGTTGAGTAACGCCGCTTCAGCAGCAACTTGCGACAATACAGAAGCCCCAGCAGTCGTGCTTTTTACATCTGAACGCTCGATAATCTGATGAAAGAGCTCTTTGTTTTGACAATGGATATATCCGATCCTTAAACCGGAAATCCCATAGCTCTTTGAAAATCCAGAAATCGTGATCGTGCGCTGACTAATCTCATCAGACAGCGAAGATAAGTGAACCATCGGAGTCGAGCCAAGAATGATATCTGACCATACTTCGTCATTGATAATCACAAGGTGGTGTCGCTCGGCGAATTCTGCGATCTCAAGTAGTTCAGATTTCCTCAATACCCGGCCTGTTGGGTTGTGTGGATTGCAAATTAAGAGGGCTTTTGTTTTCTCAGAAACAAGCTGCTCAAGTGAATCGGGAATCAGCCTTCCTGTGCCCTTTTCCAGTGGGCATCGAATCACTTTTGCTCCAGCCATTTTTGAGCAATGAGGAAGTAAGAAATCTATGGGGTCAAATGTGATGGCCTCGTCGCCGGGGGAAAGCACGGAATTGCATGCGATTCTTAACGCAGACGCCGCGCCGTCAGTGGCCATGATTCTATCAGGGTGGGCTTGAACGCCATTTTTCCTCAGGTTTTCAGATACGGCTTCTCTGAATGATGGTAATCCCAAATCAGGGAGGTATCCCAAATATCCGTGACTCACATGACGAGTGATGGCTTCTGTAATTTCGGGGGCGACAGGGAAGTCCATTTCTCCTGCAGTGAGTGGGATCACGTCAGTATCCACGGTTGCCCAACGGAGATTGAAAGCCGTTTTTCTGAGTTGTTCTTTGTCGATGGAAGCTTCCGAAAAGTTGAACGGGTCACGGCGGGTATTCATAAGAGAAATCTCTTCCTGATGACAGAAGTGAGTTATGCGCTCACTGGATATGTATCTATGCAGTGAGGGCGTTGCCCGAGAAACCGCTGTTGTAGATCACGCCCGTTTTTTAAATGGCCTTCGAGAATCGGTTTTCGGATAGCAGAAAACTCCCCAAGGCAGTCGTCCAAATTTTGGTGTGGACTGCTTTCGTATTCGTCGAGTAAATCCCCAAGGATCACCGCGTCTTCAATGGAAGAGCCAACACCCTGACTTGTGAATGTTAAGAGGGGATGTGCCGCATCTCCAATTAAGAGAGTATTGCCTCTATGGAATTGTAAGGGCAAGTCTCGATCTGTTGTTCTCCAGAGGTGTGTGTTCTCTAATCTACTGGACATGGCAATTCTGCGAACTTGATGGGGCCAGTGAGATAATTCTTCACTCAGCCATTGGTTTCTCTGATGGTTAGAGCCCAGTGACTGGGGCCATTTATTGTTATCGATCTGGAAATACCAGATCACTTTGTCGCCTGCGCACGGGACTATTCCAAATGCGATTCCTTTACCTTGGTGTATGTATTTCTTGAACGTGTTGCGACTCTTGGCGGGCAGGGAATTCATATCAGCCATGCCGACGACCTCAACAGTTTTAACTGGAGTTAAATCTGGCCCTGGAACTTGTAAATTCCTCACAGAGGATCGGACGCCATCGGCTCCTAAGAAAAGATCAGCATCGATTTTGTGACCATTAGAGAAACAGGCCCGCTGAACATTGTTTCCGGAATTGGGCTCGAAATGCGTGAACTCGAAATCGTAATTCAAGGAGTGGTGTTTAATTTCGTTTTTTAAATGATCGATGAGCGTTGAACGTTGAATCGCAAATGATCCGTTTAGGCCACGACGAACGACTCTTCCGGAGTGAATATCATGTGCTTCGTATTTTGTTACTTTTTGAAGTTGGGGGTCGAGGCGAAGGCCCAAAGATGAGAGTCGCGTCAAAGTTTTTTGATCCAGCAGCATTCCGAATCCACCGCTTGAAGTAGGATTTCTTCTTTCCCAAACGGAGACTTCATGACCGCTATTTTGAAGACGTAATGCCGTTGAGAGCCCCGCTATGCTGCCACCAATAATCGCGATTTTCATTGACGTTCGCTCCTCATATCACACCTGATCATCGACCTACCACATGTTCTATATCCGGAAATGGAGCCGTTCTGGACACAGGATTTTGGGAATATATGAGACGGCTGGAAACCTTCAAAGAGGTCTAAATGGGTGCTTTAGGGGGAATCCCGAGATGTGGGGGCCGGAAGCGAGGAAGCCGCTTCGCTTAAAAGTTCACGGTTGTGGAGAGAGTCAGATCTTCGCCACCTAAAAGAATTAGTGAGAAGTTCATCTTTGATCCTCGCCATGTAACGAGGGGATGTAGGTTTTCTCCATCCCAGATCAAAGATGCATCTATTTCATCGGTCAGGACATACCTGTAACTGGCCGGAATTTTCCAGCTCTCGTCATCGGGAGTGTAGGAAAGTGAGAGTGAACCGCTAGATCTGTCGCTAAGTAATGTGGCTGTGGAGATGAAAAATGCATTCCCATCGACTTCTCCGGAAGGCCATGCCGAACTGGTTCCGACGATGATAGCCGGGGTATCATCTGTCGCGGAGATGAGTCGATAATTGATCATGGGATACAACTCATTAGAGTCGGCTCCATACTCAACCCCTGCTTGAAGATCTTCAGAGACACGATGGACGAGGCTAAACTCTAATTTTTCTCTGTTGGTCTCCTCAACGAGCACATTTCGCATCGTCAGATTCCAGCCTCCGCTTTGAATTTCTCCTGAGCCCCAGACCGAGGCTCCTTCACCGGGTCAGCCGACTCACATGGGTACTGTGGGACCCCGCGTGATAGGTTTTTTCAAAGAATCGGTAAATGAACTCGTAGCACTTTTAGAGGATGTGGAGGCATCGCTAGATCTTGTATCAGACAAGGCGCAGCCGATGCTGAGTAACAGCAGTAGCAGAATAGGGCGGTAGCAGCTTGTCGTATTCAAAAAGGCACACACCTTTCGAGACCCTTGCATTGGATAATACGAAATTTCGTCAGTTTCTGATCCTAAATTTAGCGAATTGGTCAAAATAAATGATAAGTAGCCCTCTCTCGTGATCTCTAGGTTGACCGGAGGGGTTTATTCAAGCAGTTTTAGTGCTTCATACGCATGAACAGAATTGGAGAGTTATCCATGTCCGTTTCATTTTCCCTGCAGAATCGTACGTTTTTAGTAACGGGGTCGACGACAGGCTTGGGGAAGGCCATGGCGCACGCACTAGGGGCTGCAGGGGCACGAGTCGCCATGAACTACCAGAATAATACGGAACGTGCTGAAGCTGCATTTGGAGACTTCCAGGCAGCTGGGTATGAAGGCGCATTGTTCAGGGCTAGCGTGATCGATCCTGATGATGTGACCAGACTCAATGATGAAATTACTGATAAATTGGGGCCTGTCGATGGAGTTGTTTTGAATGCCACCCCAGCTCAGCCTTTGAAGCCTATCGAAGAATATGATTGGGACTTTTACCAATCGATGATCGACTTTTTCATCAAGAGTCCGTATCTGCTGACAAGAGCATTTTTACCTCATATGAGAGAGCAGCAGTGGGGCAGAATTATCAATATCGCCAGCGAGGTTTATACCCGAGGAGTTGCCCCCTTTAGTGCATATGTTGCTGCCAAAGGTGGCCAACTAGGGTGGACCCGAAGCATGGCCAATGAGTTGGCGCCTGATGGGATAACGGTGAATGCCATATCACCGGGCTGGATTCCAGTTGAGAGGCATGAGCATGACCCCGAAGAAGATAAGCAAGCATACTTGGACATTATCCCGATGAAGAGATGGGGACTGCCATCGGACCTCGGAGGTGCTACCGTATTCCTCGCGAGTGATTCTTCAAGTTTCATCACTGGGCAAAACATTCACGTTAATGGTGGAGTGTGCCTTCCCTGAATTGAGAGTGAACGACCCATGCTACGATTCATGATCATTGCGATATTACTGATGGTCGGCTGCACCGTCAAAACGACGACCACCACCACCTCTAGTTCAGCGGAAACCAGAGTGGCGTTTGTTACCAATGGCGTCGCTGATTTCTGGGTTCTTGCCGGCAAGGGAGTCGAAGATGCCGCTACCGATTTAAATGTATCAGCTTCATTTCACATGCCCCCTGATGGCCTGGCAGACCAAAAAAGAATCATTGAGGATTTGCTCGTAAAGGGTGTCAGTGGTATTGCTGTCAGTCCGATAGATCCAAAAAATCAAACACCATTCTTAGATAAAGTTTCTGCCAGAACGCATTTGATCACCCATGATTCGGATGCTCCAGAATCTGCAAGGCTGTGTTTTGTTGGCGTCGATAATTATGAGGCGGGTGTCTTGTGTGGCGAGCTTGTGAAAGAAGCGTTGCCATCAGGCGGGAAAATCGCAATTTTCGTAGGACGCATGGAGCAGGACAATGCTCGTCTACGTCGACAAGGATTGCTGGATACGATTTTGGGTCAAGAGCGTGGTGTTGATGCGTATGAAGATGCATCTGCGGTCATCAAGGGTAACGGTTTTGAAATTGTAGGCACCCTCACGGATCAGTTTGATATGGCAAAAGGGAAGGCCAATGTCGAAGACATCCTTTCGAAGCACTCGGACATCGCGGGATGTGTTGGATTATTCGCTTACAACCCACCTCTTATTTTGGAAGCACTTGAGCAATCTGGCCGCATCTCAGAGGTGAAGGTCATTGGATTCGATGAAGATGAAAGAACCTTACAAGGAATCATCGATGGCACCGTGCATGGAACTGTCGTTCAGAATCCTTATGAGTACGGTGCTCGATCCGTTGCCATCTTAAAAGCTCTCGCGGGCGGCGACAAAGGTGTGATACCTCCAGGAGGTATCGTCAATGTTCCGGCGAGAATTATTCGGCGCGCAGAGGCTGAAGCTTTTCGTGAGGATATGCGTAAAAAGCTGGGCAAGTGAACTTAAGGCCCCCACTGCTTGAAGTCTCTTCGATCACGAAGACTTTTGGTGGAGTGACAGCTCTGAGTGAAGTTTCATTCGCTATAGAGCCCGGCGAAATTGTTGCCATCATCGGAGAAAATGGGGCAGGGAAAAGCACCTTAGCGAAGGTGATGTCGGGGGTGCATTCTCCTGATTCGGGTTTTGTGACTGTTGCTGGATCGAGATGTGAATTTCGCAACAGTGCAGAAGCCGCAGAATATGGGATTTCCAGAATACCTCAGGAACTCGAGCTTTGTGACTCCATGACGGTGGAGGAGAATCTGTTACTGGGCCGAGAACCTTTGAAGTCTATGGGCCGGTTAGATTTTCCTGAATGCCTAAAGATGACCCGATCCGCATTGGAAATGGTCGACCTCAAGATAGATCCTCATCAGTTAGTCGGCGATCTGGGCCATGGGCAGCGGCAATTGATAGCGATAGCCAGAGCATTGCATACGTCAGCGAGGTTGCTGATTCTGGATGAGCCCACAGCGACGTTATCTCCATTGGAAACTCAAGTTCTGCTGCACCGATTGATCGAGATGAAAAAATCGGGTTCTGCCATCGTCATGATTACTCATCGCCTTGCTGAGGTCGAAGAGATTGCAGACCGCGTCATCGTTCTGAGGGATGGTGAAAATGTGGGTTCGTTAGAGGGCAAAGAAATCCAAAGGGATGCGATGATTCGTTGCATGGTTGGAAGAGATCTTTCTCCTATCGAGCCAGAGGTTTCAGAATTTGGAGATCCACGATTGATCGTCAGGGAACTCATGACTCAGGATCATCCTGAGGCGGTGTCTCTTCAGGTGAGATCGGGAGAACGAGTTGCCATAGCGGGTTTAGTTGGATCTGGTCGCAGCGAGTTGCTCGAAGCGATTTTTGGTCTTCGCCCGAGAAGTGGTCATGTCTCAGTGGACCAATGCGACCTTTCCAGAGCTGGGGTGAAGGAGTCAGTGAGGGCGGGCCTCGCGTTGATCCCTGAAGAGCGTTCTTCACAGGGCCTGGCGCTTCAGCGGTCAGTTTCTGAAAACGCTTCTTTACCGGGGTTGTTTAGAGAGGCGGGTAGATTCGGCACGCTAGATCGTCATGCTGGCGCAGCGGTGGCTCAAAAGATCGTCAAGGAGCTCGATGTTCGCCCTCCCCGAACAGATATACCCGCGAGTGATTTGTCGGGTGGGAATCAGCAGAAGATAGTGATTGGTAAATGGTTAGATCTTAATCCAGCGGTCGTTTTGCTCGATGAGCCCACTCGTGGAGTCGACGTGGGTGCGCGTGAAGAGATTCACAAAAGAATACGAGATCTCTCCTTCTCGGGGAAAAGTGTTCTTTTTGCTTCGAGTGAAATGGAAGAAGTTCTTTCACTTTCACACCGAATCATAGTGCTCTCCGAGGGGAAGATGATGGGAACTCTTGTGAGTGCGGAAACTACCGAGGAAGAAATCATGGCATTGGCGACGGGAGGAGAAATCCATGAATAAAATCAAGGGTATCTTTGCTGTTCTGCTCGCCGTGATGATCATCACTGCGTTCATCAGTCCTGCATTTTTGACTTCATACAACATTGAAAATTTGCTGAGGCGAAGTGCGCTCTTTGGAATTTTAGGAATTGGAGTTTCATTTGTCATCATGACGGGTGGAATCGATTTGTCTCTGGGATCTCTGGTATGCCTTGTGGGTTGCTTGACTCCTTGGTTGATTATTGACGTTGGAATTCCTGCTCCATGGGTCCTTTCGGGGCTTTTGTTATTGTCATTAGGATTAGGTTTGCTGCATGGGGTTTTGGTGACCAAGTTGAGGCTGCAGCCGTTCTTGGTCACCTTGTGCGGGTTGTTTATATATAGGGGAGTGACCCGAGGAATCTTGTCGGATCAAACCGTGGGTTTTGGTACTTCAGGAACGGTATTGAAATCTCTAGGGAACGGCAGAATCCCGGTAACAGACACTTTTGGCTTACCGATACCTTTGATCATTTTGGTTCTGGTTGCTCTCGGAGCCGGCTTTCTTTTGAGAAGAACTCTGTGGGGGCGCCACTTGATCGCTATCGGAAGTAACGAGACTGCAGCCCGACATTGTGGGATTGAGGTCGACCGCGTAAAAATGGGCGCTTACGCGATATGTGCTTTGCTGACAGGGATTGCGGGTCTTCTTATCGTCCTTGATACAGGGACGGCACAGCCCTCGAACTTCGGCAACTTCTACGAGTTGTATGCGATCGCCGCTGCAGTTCTCGGCGGCTGCTCCTTGAGAGGGGGCGAAGGCACCGTGATAGGAGTTCTCATAGGAGCAACACTGGTACAGGTGTTGAGAAACGCTATCGTGTTGATCGATGGGATACCTGAGGCCAGTGAATTTGCAGTGATCGGTGCGGTGATCATGATCGCTGTTATCACTGACGAAGTCATGCGTCGAAGATCCGGCAAAAACAAATTGGCTTAAAGCGTTTGTTTTTAAAGACGGGAATGAAATCACTTCACCGAGAAAATGTCATTGGGTGAAAACTAATTGATTGAAGGAAGAACGATGCCTCTCAAGCGGCTCTATATTGTGATTACCATATTATTGGTATTCGTTTTAGTTCGGACGATGCTCGATAAAAGTGCCGAACCGACCGCTCCTATTCCTGTAAAGACGGATCTCAACGTCATCAACGAATCTGAAGTGAATACGATTCCTGAGGACGAAACAGACTACAATTCAAAAGCGATTGAAACGTCAGCGCTTTCCGAACATCTCCTCAACTTTTTTTCTGGAACTTCGGAAGACAGAAGGCAGGGGATGAGGTGGGCCATCTCAGCCGATGGCGATGCGGTCATAAGGTTGTGCGGAGCATTGACGGATCGTTCTTCTGTGGGTTCTATCGAAAACTTGCTGACCTCAACCCTTTCCGAAGAAGCCTCGCGCCGTGAGGCGATTCATGGGCTTGTCATGACGTTACTTTCTCAAGGAAACCCGGCCCAAAGAGGATTGGTCTCTCGAATTTTTGGGCAGGCTGCTCAAGAGAGCGAATCTGAAGATGTCTCAGGGTTTTTACTGAATGAAATAGCCCTTCTTGGTGCGGAAGAAGTTGTTCCGCAGTTGCTTCGAATCGCTAGTTCACCTGACACTAACCAGCGCGCTGCAGTCATGGCATTAGGTGCCATTCCTGGTGAGTCGTCTTCTCTGGCTTTGGCGGAGCTCCTCAAATCACCTGTGGAGTTGGTCATGAGAGAAGCGGCCAACGCGATATCACAGAGGCAGGACGTGCCGCAGGAGTCGCAGAAGCTCCTCCTTTCTATCGCACAGTCCACAGCGGGGGACATCAGCCGCAGGGAGGCCGCTCTCGAGGCTTTGATTCAGTTAGGTAACCCGGATGCCATGATCCTTGCGATGTCTGGTTTGAAAGCTTCTACGCCTGAAAATAGAGGTCTATACGCCGACCGCTTGATCAAGCTCGCAAGCCGCCTCGAAGAGACTCGATACGAAAGTTATGCGCTGAATTATTTGAATGCTTTGCTCATTTCTCGTCATGTTCCAGAAAATCGAAAACCAGTGATTCGTAAACTGTTAGATCGCTGTCGAGAATGGACTTCCATCTATGACGGAAATTCTTCGGAGGGATGGATTGGGGACTTATCAGGTTATGTGTTCGCAGAAGATGAAATTCAGTGCCTCGAAGGGAGCGGTGGAGAGATTTATACCGCTTCAGAATACTCTGATTTCATATTGAGATTCGAATTTAAATTATGGCCTGGCTCCAATAGCGGATTGGGCCTTCGTACTCCTTCAAGCGGCAATGCCGCTTATGTTGGAATGGAATGCCAGATCATTGATAACTCTTTTGAAAAGTATGCGAACCTTAATCCGTATCAGTTTCACGGGAGTATTTATGGAGTGCAGCCTGCACTACGTGGTGCACAAAGACCTGTTGGGGAATGGAATTTCCAAGAAGTTCGCTGTCAAGGAAGGCGTGTAACAGTGGTCCTCAATGGGAAAACTATTTTGGATATAGACATTGATGCTGTCAGTGAAAATGGAACTCTCGACGGGAAAGATCATCCCGGGCTGAAGCGAACAAAAGGTCATATTGGTTTCCTTGGGCATGACGACCCGGTGGCATTCAGGAACCTGAGGGTATTGGATCTGACCTCTAATTAAAAAAGGCCCAACGCGTGAGCGTCGGGCCTTTGTTGTTTCATTCGATTTTTGTTACTGACAAATGTTGGCTTGATTACAGTCCAACTGGTCATGGCTTGGATCGGAAGCACAGTTCGGATAAGGAGCTGCAGGAGCAGGTCCATTTGAGAACAGGTATCCAAGGACACTGATGGGGTCTGAAACATCCAGGGCGCCATCGTCATTCCAGTCTGCTGAATCCTCACAGGCGATGATCGTGCCCGTAAAGATACCCTCAAGGAGACCTATCGCGTCTCCCACATTCAGCATTCCGTCAAGGTTGGTATCTCCTCTGAGGAAGTGTGTCAGTGTTCCCGGGGTGAGTCCCTGGCGAACAAAGCATGCTTCTGATTTGAGTTCCATTCCAAGATAGAAAGGGGTGACCAAGTACAGGGTCGTTTTCGGACGGAAAGTATTGTATTCGAAAGTGGTTTGGTTTCCGGGAATCATGAAAGTTTCAACTCCCATGATGCCACCATTGTCGACCTCGACGATGTAACTGGAAACGTCAGTGTTGGCATTCCAGTTCAATACAATCTTCTCCTCTTGCTCGAAGCAGACGAGTTCAGTGATGGGATCAAGATTTCCGCCACCCAAGGGGCCGGCAGAGGTCGCTGGCGCACCACTAGGAGTATCCAAGAAACCTTTGACGGGCGGGTGGTTGATTTCGCTTCTTCCACCAGCACCGACTGCAGGGAGAAGAATGTAGTCGTCTTGAGCTTCGAAAGGATTCACGCCCCCTTCAGCAACGGCTTGAGAGGTTCCAAAGTGACCATTGGGAAGAAGTAGTTCCGGATGATCGAAGGGTGCCATTTCCCAGCGAACGCGCTCGTCAGTGAGGGCTTCCATGAATGCAACCATTGCTTCTTGTCTAGGAAGCTTGTTGTTCAATTTTCCAATGGGATTGATGTACTTGTGCACATCACCAGGGTTCATATGTGTGAAGTCACCTCCACGAGTGTAGAACTGCACAACTTGTAGAAGGGTGGCTTGGCTACCGTTGTGCATAAATGGGCCGGTCAACTCAACATTTCTGAGGGTTGGCGTTTTAAAGGCACCAATGTTTTTGTTTGCACCAATGATGTCTTCGTCAGGATGAACGGGGCCAGGCAGTGAACTGGTAGAGCCGTTAAAGAAACGTGACGCCCATGTTTGGTCTCCTACCCCAGCTCGGCCAATGTCTTCTCCAGATGGACGTACTCCAATGTTGAAGAAACCTTTGTCGCCAAATCCATCATCAGCATTTGTTTCAACGGCAACGACGGGTCCTATTCCGACATCCGTGTCGGTGTTCAACTGTCCCCATGTGGCGGCTGATAGTAAGGGTCCTGAGTGACACTTGGAGCACTTTGTTCCACCACTGTAAAACGCATCCATTCCATTTTCTTCTTCAGGTGTCAGAGCATTCTCATTGCCAGCAAGATATTGGTCAAAGGGAGTCTGATTTGAAACAAGTGTGGATTCGTAAGTCATAACAGCAAGTCCCCAAATGAGGGAGAAGTTCTGTTCCATCAGAGCAAACTGATTTGGGCCTTCCGGTATTCCATTACCGATATGGGCGCCGTTATTATCGAATATGGCATCTGAATCCCAGAACTCAGGTCTAAAGGCGTCCTGAATCATTTGGACATATGAGGTCGAAAGACCTTTTCCATCTCCGGTACTGATCGCTAGGTCGCCGAGCACGCTATCCGTTGGTGAAACAGCTTGAAGTGCAAGAGGAACAACACTGCACATCTTTTTCCCAAGATCATTCCAGTCACGTCCTGATCCTGACATTTCAACGTCGCTCAAGGGTGGTCCAATAGACTGTGAGGCAAGAGCGGCACGATCCATTGTGACTCCGCATGGAGTGATGTTTCCATTTAAGTCGACTTTTCGAACCATGGCATTCGGATTACCAAGTCCGCTGGGATCGACCCCATTGAACTCAGACCGAGCTCGCCCATCCCAGAAAGCGTCAACATAGAAAATAGCGTTGACGGCATGGGGTGCATTCCTACCAGTCGTCTGTCGAGTGTTGAGTCCGAGGATATTGTGAAGTGGATCGGGAAGACCTGAGCAGTCGTCTGCTTCCTCGGCAGCGCCATTGAGGCCCAGAGCCACTCCGTTAAATTGTTGTTTGGTGATTCCCTGAGATCCAATGACTTCGGTGGAGTCCCAAAGCACTGCGGAGGTGGCTTCATCGGGATCTGCCAGCTTTCTCAGTGGGAAATCAGAGTGTGTCAATGTTTGGTTGGGTGCAAGTCGAGTAAAGCTACCTCCGAAGCCAGGGTGGGCCTGGTTTTTGTTTCGGGTATCGGCTCCTGCGGAATAATGGCAAGTGGCACATGCTGTCAATCCATCAGATCCGGCCTGCATATCCCAGAATAAAGCTTTACCCAACAGGATCGCTTTATCGGTATTGAGAACGTACTCAGACAGATTGGCTGGAAGCGGAGTAGAGCTGACCATGAGTGGTCCGAAGTCTTGGCTCTGTACTTTTGATGAAGTCCCTATTAACAAAAACACGATGATTCCTGCAAAAAGTTTTACATTCTTCATTACACACACCCATTCTATATACACCGATCGTCTATCCAGGAAATATGACACTGGATAAACTTCTCGTCTCAATAAACAAACACCCCTACTTAAAAACAACGCAGCAATTACGAATCCTGGGTGATCCAGTGAGCCGTAAAGCCAAGAATACAGGACCGGCACGTTAAGAATCGCGCTTCATATCCTTTTTCCCTTAACCTGTATAGATTTAATAGGATTAACAATATAGGTGCAAGACCGTTGTATGGTGTTGGAAGTAAAGTCTGCAAAGTCAGGAAAGTAATGATGTGGCTGAGATCAAAAAAAAGCCCGCACTTGCCGTAAACAGGCAAGTGCGGGGATATCTCGATATTTCCTACTTTGTCTCGAATGTCTCGTTGTTAGCTTATGGGCAGTTGGAGGCGCCCGTGCAATCTAGAGAATCGAAGATTGGATCGGTTCCACACAGGGGGAAGGGCGCTGCAGGAGCGGCTGTTCCACCAAAGATATAACCGAGAGTCGCAATCGGATCTGATATATCGACTCGACCGTCGTCGTTCCAGTCTGAAGCGTCCTTACAGGCCGCTGGAAGTCCGAAGAAGATGATATCGAGAGAGGTCACGGCGTCTCCAAGATCGAGAATGCCGTCGTTGTTGCTATCCCCTCTTAAGAACTGGGGAGTGAGACCTGGCTGTGCACCCCTGCGGATGTAGCAAGCACTCGATTTCAACTCTGCTCCTAAGAAGTGTGGAGTCAGGAGGTATCCGGTGACTCCAGGACGGAACTCAAAGTCTTCGAAGGAAGTTTGTGCTGGGTCAAGAACGTGTGTTTCAACGCCCATGATGCCGCCATTATCAATTTCAATAATGATAGAGTCGACAGAACCTTGAACTGTCCAGTTCAATACGACTTTGTCTCCCGTCTCGAAACAAATCGCTTCGATAACATCAGGTTGCCCTGCTCCAAGCGTACCTGTGCCATTACTATTGCCACTCTGGTCTTCTAAGAAGCCTTTTACGGGCGGTACGCCAATGGAACCACGTCCCAAACGGCCTACTGCGGGTAATTCGAGAAGAGCGTCATTGGAGTCATTGAGCCCCAGTGAGCCGAGATTCAAAGCACCATCAGTATTTGTGATGGCTCCGTTTGGAATGAGCAATTGGGGGTGATCGAAGGGTTCCATTTCCCAACGAACACGTTCATCCGTCAAGGATTTCATGAATTCGACGACGGCTTCTTGGCGTGGCTCTTTGCCTCGGAGTTTTCCGATAGGATTCACGTACTTGTGGACAAACTCTGGCTCAAGGTGAGTGAAGTCTCCACCGCGAGTGTAAAACTCTACGACCTGTTTAAGAGTGGCATGACTTCCATTATGAAAGAAGGGCCCGTTTAACTCGACGTTTCGAAGAGTTGGAGTTTTGAAGGCTCCTGCATTTCTCACCGGGTCAGAATTGTTAATACTTTCGATTTGGCTGTCCGGCAACATGGAGTTGTTTCCAGCTGCAAGCGCGCTTGTCCATGTGGCATCCCCCACTGCTGCTCTTCCCATATCTTCAGCAACAGGCCGAACACCGATATTGAAGTAGCCTTTGTCGGCAACTCCATCTCCGTCGTTCATCTGAACGTTGACAACAGGACCTACTCCTACTTTATCGTCTACATTGAGTTGATCCCAAGTTGCAGCACTCAACAGAGGGCCACTGTGACAATGAGCGCACTTCAAGCCTCCGCTGTAGAATGCATCCATTCCGTTTTCAGCTTCGGGGGATAATGCTTCTTCGTCCCCTGAAAGCCATTCATCGAAAGGAGTCTGGTCAGAAACAAGAGTGGCTTCGTAAAGCATGACTGAGATTCCCCAGATCATGGCAAAGTTCATTTCCATGAGAGCGAACTGATCTGGACCCTCTGGTGCGCCACTGATGGGGTTTCCGGCGTCATCGAGGATCGTGTTTCCAGCGGCGTCGAATATGGCATCCGAGTTCCAGTACTCAGGTCTGAACGATTGTTGAATCATGTCAACATATGAAGTGTTCAGGCCTTTTCCTCCATCGCCAGATGCAACAGCCATGTCTCCGAGTACGCTGTCACTGTCTGAGACTTCTTGAAGAGCAAGAGGGGTCACACTACACATCTTCTTGCCAAGATCGATGAATCCTCTGCCTGCCCCGGACATTTCGACTCCGCTCAGCGGTGGGCCCACGGACTGAGAAGCCAAGGAGGCTTTTTCCATGGTGATCCCGCAGGAAACAACATTTCCATCAGTATCCACTTTGCGAATAGCAGCACTGGGATCACTTTGACCCCCTGGATTGACTCCATTGAAGTCAGATCGAGCGCGGCCATCCCAGAAGTTATCAATGTTATGAATGGCATTGATGGTGCTGGGAGCGTTTCGCCCCGTTGTTTGACGAACATTGATGTTGTCAATATTGAAAAGCGGATCCACGATCGGGAATCCATCGACATCGGTGTTAGAGCAGTCGTCAATCGAGTCTGCTGCACCCGTCGCATTCAAAGACAATCCAACGAAGTCTTGAAGGTGAATACCGGCTGATCCTCCGACCTCTGTAGAATCACTGAGGACTGAAGATTCGGCGTCGTCGCGATCTGAGAGCTTGCGAAACGGGAAATCATCAGCCGTAAAGGTGTGATTCGGTCCCAAGTTCGTAAATGCGCCCAATGCGCCTGGATGTGCTTGGCCCGTTGTGCGTGTGTCACCACCCCCTGAGAAGTGGCAACTGGCACATGCGGTTTGTCCGTCTGAGCCTGTTTGCATATCCCAAAATAGCGCTTTTCCAAGTGCTATGGCTTTTTCCTGATCTAATACAAACTCACTTAAGTTCCCTGGTAGGGGCGTTTGGAGGCTGCTGAGTGGCCCGAAATCCTGTGCGATACACATCGTCGAACACAGGGAAAATAGTGCTACCAACGTAACATTCTTAATCATCTTCACTTCTCCTCGTTCTAATCTAATAATGAGTCAGAGACTCAAAACCCTTGTTTTTCTTGGAGTGCTTTTGAGGGCACCAAGTTCATTTCTTCATAGTTCAATTTCGCTTCGATACTGAAGTGAAGCGCTCGGATGAATAGCGTCTAATACTGGTACTTCTAGAATAAAAGGTTGATGGGTTTGGATCAGGTTTTTAATAAGAATCGAGGCGTAAGATGCGTTCAAATTGGAGTAAAAGCCGACTTCTTAGAGAGCGGCGTCATCGATGGACAGGTGAGTCCATCAAGGATCAAGATATCTATGACTCGTCGAGTATCGATGTGGATCAGTCATGCGATTTAAATTAAAACAAAAAAAGGGGAGACGTGTGGTCTCCCCTTCTTTCAATTTTTCAAATGTGAAGTTCAAGAACGGTGACTAAGCCAACTCTTGACCTTTCTTCCAGTTTGCTGGGCATGCTTGACCAGAGACGAACGCTTGGGCGAGTCTTAGCATTTCTTGCGGACTACGACCCACGCCGAGATCGCTCACAGAATGGGCTCGGATTGTCCCTTCAGGGTCGATAAGTACCATTGCTCTGTAAGCTACGCCCAACTCTTCTTTCAAGGCCCCGAACGATTTTGTTACAGAATGATTCGTGTCAGCAATCACGGGATGCGTGATGGGGCTAGAGAAGGTAACGCCGTCTTCGAACCATTTTTTGTGGGTAAGGACTGAATCGCAGCTGGCTCCCAGTATCTCCACGTTCTCGGCTTTGAAATCACCGAGCAGGTCTTCAAAGTTTTGAATTTCTGTGGGGCAAAGGCCCGAGAAATCAAAGGGATACCAATAGATTAAATGCCATTTACCTGCATAGTCTTCATGGCTCAGTTCAACGGCCTTGCCGTTGGAATAAGCATTTGATTTCCATTCAGGTGTTTTGTTTCCTACCAGTGTCATATGCCTCCTTAGGATTGAGAGAGGTTCAATCATTTTTCAAGATGATCTTATCTCGTACAGGTTTACACTGTGGCCGTGCATGAGGGCAATAACTCAGGCTGAAACTTGAAAAAATTTTCGCTCACATGCACACCTATGGATAGGTCAGGAAGCATCTCTGTACGAAGAACCGGAACTGGCCACGAAATATCTCCTGAGCCCAGCAGGCATCAGCTCTAAAGCCCTGATGAGGGTTCGATAGAAAATGCCGGGGATGCAGTACACTTCCCCCCGTTCGCAGTCTTCCAGAGCTTCCCGGGCGACCCGATCAGAGTTGAGCCACATAAAACCGGGAATACCTGACATTCTCGCGCGGGTGCCGTTGACGTCATGAAATTCTGTCAGGGTGAAACCTGGACAGAGTGCCGTAACGAGGACTCCGCTATTTTTGCATTCTAATGCGAGGCATTCGGTGAAGAGATTCAAGGCCGCTTTGACGGCGCCATAGAGAGTGTGGCCTGCTGTCCCGGGAACAAAGCCAGCCACCGATGAGACCTGAATGATGCGCCCCTTGCCGCGTTCTTTCATGCCAGGAAGAAGTCGATGTGTCAGTTCGCAAACTGAGAGAAGCAGGACACGAAGAAAGTCTTCATGTTCTTCCCAGTCTCTTGAGAGAAATGATCCGGACAGTCCATATCCGGCGTTGTTGATCAAGACTTCGATTTCTAATCCGTCAGAGAGAAGTCTGTCGACAAGAGGTTTGACGGCGTCTGGATTTGCTAAATCGACGACTTCAATTCTGCACTCGACTCCATATTGGTTGGAGAGATCTGCGGCCACGCTCTTGAGGCGATCTTCTCTGCGGGCGACCAGAATGAGGTCATATCCACGTGTGGCCAGTTCTCGAGAAAAACTGAGACCGATTCCTGAGCTGGCACCAGTAATGAGTGCGAGAGGTCTTTTCATGGAAGTGCCTTTCTGATTTGATCAGTGCTGATTTAACACCTGTGCTGATTTAACACCTGTGCTGATTTAACCCAGTGACTGTTCAGCGGACTTCATTCGGTCTTGATGCTTCATGCTCAGTGGGATCGGAAGCCGATTAAAACTGTAGTCGAACCTTATTCGGGATGGCATGGTACCCCTTCGAGATGGCATGGTACCCCGGTTCAGGGTTTAGGTTCAGGGTTTAGGTTCAGGGTTCAGTTTCAGGGTTCAGTCAATCTCCTGACAAGAAGTGAAATGGACTTTACGAATGCTATCGGGAATCTTTAGACACCTCTTTCAGTCGAATCTTCACCCTCTCGATCCTCCTCAGGTATGGAGGATCGCAAGGGGATCAGGGTCTGCCTTGTGGTTTAGCGGGGTCATGAAGAGGTTAGGGATAAAGACCGCCATCGATCTGAGAAGACCCGAATCTTCAGATGCCACATTAGGAGAAGTCGACTTTGAGGCGTTGGGGGTGGAATACCACAATCTTCACCTTCGATCCTCTCGATTACCCCGACCCGAAGCTGTCGCCGAGTTTCTTCGTCTTTTGGACGAAGCGGAGCGGCCGCTATTGCTCTACTGCAAAAGAGGGAAAGACAAAACAGGATTTGGGTCTGCTCTGTATCGTCATTTTGTGTGCGGAGAAGATTTGGAGACTGCCTGGCAGCAACTGCGCAGGATTCCCTTTGGCCACAGAGTCAAAGGACATGAGGGTCCCCATGACTTTCGCGATCTCTTGGAGAAGGAATCTCCCGAAGATTTACGAGAATGGGTGAATTCCCGCTACCCCGATCTCTTTCGAGAAATCTGCGGAGAATAGGCTCTCTGGAGAGATTTCTCCGAAAGTATCCCAGCCTCATGATTCTCAGCCTGCTGGGCTCTCAGCATCATTGACCCTCAGCATCATTGACCCTCAGCATCATTGACTCGAGCATCATTGACTCGAGAAGCCCCTCAAAAAACGAGGGCCCCCGAGCGTTGCGCTAGGAGGCCCTGCGAGGAGGTGTGTGCTATTTGAACAAGGGTTAGGGGGAATCGCCAGCCCGCCTTCGGCGCCCCCCCCTTCCCATACTGATAGATCCGGAGCCGGACAGAGTTCGGACAGAGTTTTTAAAAATATTTTCAGAGGTGTGAATTGGGGGCCTGCTGGCAGATCTGGGAAAGATCCTTAAACCTGAGGAATAGGGGCTATTCCACAGTCAGGGCAAGGGAAGCCAAAGAAGCCGTTGAGGCCGCATCCCGGGCACTCCGCGTCTCGATCGAGGGCTTCCAGCAACCGCTGAAGCTGAGACCAAGCGTTTAGCGCTTTCTCTGCCGAGAGGAATCTTACGTTTCCAACTCTGTATCCGTCGCACGTCGGGCATGGACTGACAGGGCTTTCAAGAGACCCCGCGTTTTCTGAGGAGGGGTCGCAATCAAGACAAGTCTCGTTGCTGTCGAGCGTGATTCCTTGAGCGAGCGACCAGCTCAGTTTTGAAAAATAGAGTTTTCCAGAAACAAAACCGTGCTGGCAGCGAGGGCAAAACTCATCTTGTTGGGATACCTGAATACAAAGTTGGCACTGTAGGCTGCTCCTAGGTACTTCATGCCCATGAACATCTAATGCTTCATGAAATTTTTGAGAGCGGATGGGAACCAAGGCAACGTAACCCAATTGGCATGCTTCACACCAACCGTGTGTTTCGCATGCGGATTGACATTGTCGGCAAGACTCTGAATTGGCAGTGGATTTCTTCATGACTTGATCGGGATGCTTTCCGGTTGATTGACAACCGCAAAGCATCCCGATCAATAGCAAAAGACTGATCAGAAAGATCGATTTTAAGGGCAGGCGAAAGTGCTGCAGGAAAGAGCCCCCCCCGGCGTTGGATCTGATCCGCATAAAGGGAAAGGTGCTCCTGGAGAAGCCGATCCGCTAAAGAGATATCCGAGCAATGAGACGGCGTCGGCCAGATTTAATGAGCTGTCGTCATTGGCGTCCAAGGCTTGGGTACAGTTATTAGAGTCGCCGCTAAAGAGATATCCCAGTAATGCGATGGGGTCAGTGATATCCAAAGTCAGGTCTTGATTGACATCTCCCCTGACGAAATCAGGAGTGACCGGACCCGGATCGGTGACCGTGATGCAGGTTTGGCATGTCGCGGCATCTGAACCGGCAGCGTTCGTCGCAGTAAGGGTGACCGTGTATGAGCCTGGGCTTGTGTAACTATGGCTGGGGCTTTGCAGATTGGAGGTGTCGCCATCTCCCATATCCCAAACCCAAGATACGATGGGGCTTGAAGAGGTAGAGGTATCTGTGAAGTTTACCAGTAACGGTGCTGCACCTGCTGCGGTATCTATCGTGAAGGAAGCGACAGGTGGCACTGGAGGAGGGCTACCCGCGTCTACAGATCCTGAAACGTCTGAGTAGTTTGTGGGCGTATTGGGGGCAATGAAGAGATTCCCTGTCGAAAGATTTTTTTGTATCGAATTGATGCCGTCCATTGGAAGGCCGGGAGTGGGATAGGTCCAGCTGTCGTAGACGTCCCAAGTAATCACATCTGAATCGAGTCCTAAAAAGTTATCGGGAAGAATGTAGTCGGGGGTTGGTGCACCTGGAAGGTTTGCGAATCCAGAGGTCGCAATCAATAGGTGTTTCAATGAAGTATTCCCAGCGACGTTTTCAGGAAACAAAAATTCTATGCCGGTAGATGCACTTCGAATGAACTTGTTGATCATGAAGTTTTCATTTGCAGCGGCCATGGGGACATGGAGTTCTACAAATTGAATGGTTCCATCTGAATTTGAATAGAGTTCATTGATGTCCCAGAGGTGACCTCCGGCATGGACAGATCCCGAAAATAAAAATACGGAGCACAGAATGTTAAGTAGTAACTTCATAACTATCTTTCTTAAAGCGGAACTAGAGTAGAATTCAATCCTATCTTGTAATCCCTAGTATCACTACTCAGCGTATGTGGAAGTTGTTCACTTCGAATAATTAGATGGTCAGTTCTCAGCATGAATAAACTGGAGCGACGTGTTGGCTTTTAGGGCTATTGCTCACAACGAGTTCCGTAACGTAACTCTAGTACTTTTGTTTGCCCAAATTCAGAGTGTTTCCCATGTTGCCATGTCGCCACATATAACCGATCGAAGATATGCCCTGGGATCCATGATTGCCCTGATACATTTTCAAGTTCAGAAACTTTCCCCCCGACCTCCTCTACGAAAAGAGGAACCGTGTTTTGGTGTCCGCAGATAACAACGGTTTCTCCCGCTTTGATGTCCGAGATGGCAGCACGCCAGCGGGGAGCATTTTCGGCTGGAATCGTTTCTATGGGAGTGGCGTTGATTGCGGATAAGGGTTCAAGAGTTTGGCGTGTGCGGATGTACTCGGTGCAGTACATCTTTTGAATGCTGACACCTTTTAGCAAATGAGCCAGGTCGCGAGATCGTTGTCGACCTTCCTCGGTCAACTCCGGATCGGATCCGAGGCTCTTTTCGGCGTGCCTGAGTACGATCAATGTACAAGGTGTCAGATTCATGACTCTTCCTTCCGAGCAGCACTCGCCAAACTATGACCGAAATCGGCAGGGTTTACTCTTCAATTATGCCCAGAAAGATAAGCGGATTCATATGTCAAAATGCGGTTCATTCATTATTTGGAGGGAAACCACTGTGTGGGAATCTATGCCTTGGAAATGAGAGTGCCAGATTCGATCGATTAGCGACGAGAACTTGACGTTGGCCTCACCTGCACTGAGACTGAGCGGTCTACTCATAGTAAAGCCATCACTCTCAATCGCAGGAGGCACAATGGAGGCTGGAATTGTGGGACTTCCAAATGTTGGGAAGTCCACTTTGTTCAATGCACTGACATCGGCGGGCGCACACGCTGCCAACTATCCCTTTGCCACCATTGAGCCGAATATCGGTGTCGTTCCTATTCCGGATCCTCGGCTTCAAATTCTTCAGGACCATATCGAAACTCAGAAGATGATTCCGGCATCGCTGAAGATTGTAGACATTGCAGGATTGGTTCGTGGAGCGAGCACGGGTGAAGGTCTTGGGAACCAATTTCTTAGCCATATTAGAGAAACAGATGCCATCGTTCAGGTGGTTCGTTGTTTCGAAGAGGCACCCGGAGGGGAAGAAATCACTCATGTTGATGGCGATATTGATCCATTGAGAGATATAGAAACCATCGAAATCGAATTGGTTCTCGCTGATTTACAAACGGTAGAGGGTGCTCTAGATAAAGCGAAAAGGTCTGCGCGGAGTCGTGAAGACGAGGCTATCTTGAGATTGGATCTCTTGGAAAGATTGCATCCCGTTCTCGCTGAGGGTCGCCCCGCCAGAGAAGCAGACATTGGGAGTGATCCGCGTTCACCAGGGATGCTCAAAGGGCTTGGCTTGATCACCACAAAGCCCCAAATGTTTGTCATGAATGTTTCTGACGATGATGTATTGGGTGAGGGACCTCTTGCCGCTCAGGTAAGAAAAATTGCAGAAGAGAGATGTAGCCAAGCGGTTCCTGTTTGCGCTCGCATCGAGGAAGAGTTATCCGAGTTAGAAGAAGAAGATCGCCTAGAGATGCTTTCAGACTATGGAATGGACGAACCAGCGCTTGGAAAGTTAGCTCGTGCTGTATATGAGTTATTGGGGCAGCAATCTTTCTATACTGCAGGTGAAAAAGAGATACGTGCATGGACAGTGAATAAAGGTGCTAGTGCACCGGAAGCCGCGGGTGTCATTCATACTGATTTCCAGCGGGGTTTTATCCGTGCAGAAATCTACTCGGTCGCAGAGATGGAAGAATACAAGTCTGAGAAAGCGATTCGTGAAGCAGGCAAGTTAAGAGTCGAGGGCAAAGAGTACGTCATGCAAGATGCGGATGTTTGCCACTTCCTCTTTAACGTGTAGATCAATTCTTTCCGAAGAGCTGTTGTAAGTTCTGTTTGATTCGTGAGAATCGTCGCCCATTTTTTCTTATGAACGAATATAAACCTGCAATAAGAATAAGAACGAGAAATGCGATCGCCTTCCACCCGGTAAGGAACGGTTTCTCGTTCAGGATGACGACTTCAGCACCGGTCGTTTTCTTATTAATAATCTCAAATCCATTTGGGGCTAAAGCGGGAAACAGCAATTCGTCTTTGAAAAGGCTTCCTTTTTCTAAGTATGCACGACAAATGTTGCCTATTTTTGGAATGGGATTCTGTGCAGGACCACAGAGCACGAGATCGCTTCCATCACTGGTAACAAATGAAATCCGCATCGGATTGGGTAAAGGGTTCGTGGGATCGTTTCCCTTTTCGAACTGATCAACATTCATAGTGACTCGCCAAAGATATTGATAATTTTCTCCACTACCTCCGACGTATTCACGTGTCATGGCTGTGATTTCACCCGTCGCGATCACATCCGATACTTTTCTGAGTGTCTCCGGTGACATCGGAGCTTTACCAGCGAGAACGGCGCTATGGCATAGGAGCACTAACATGAAAGATCCTAGGACCAAGTTCAGGCAATATTTTTTCATTTGTACTCCATGTTTCTAGGGTGAAGTTATCTAGTCATTTCCTGGAGATCGACGTGCATGTTGAGTCATGTTGATGAATTCACTTCCGTCAGGAAGGGTCATATAAATGGTGAATTTGAATTCGTCATCTGAAATGAGTTCTTCAACGGCTCGGGTCGCGGAAGATGTTCCAGTGGCGGGGTCAGTCTGAATCCATGTCCAATTGATAACTTTCTCTGTTCGGGTACCTGTTCCCGTAGCGATGCCAGTGCCAAAGGTGTCTATCCATGAGGAAACATAGATATTCTTGATGGTGTCAAATCCTATGAATCCGTGAGCTTCAAAAGGCATACCATTGAAATCCATAGGCATGATTTGTTGTGACAAATAACGATTCCCCAGTACCGGTTTGTATTCACACTTCAGCACATTTTTCTGCGGAGGAGAATCTGGATTCATCCATGTTTGGATGTCGATATTCCATTTACCGACTCGTTTCATCAACGCTTGATGCTCTGGGCCGGGAGTCATGAACTCCATCCATTTTTGCATCGGGTCGACGTCTGTTGCAGAAGCCTTTCTCTGGTCGAAAATCCACTCCCAAAGGTCTTCCTTCCCGTAGGTTTTTCTCAAGATGTTGTGACCCGTTTTGGCAAACTCGGTGTACTTCACAGGAGACCCTGCGGCTTTCAGTGCTCTCACCATTTCCCGAGATCTTTCAACGGGCACGATAGGATCTGATTCTCCATGAAAGATCCACAGCGGAACTTTTGAGAAGTTGGCGGCACCCGATGGCTCCCAGCCTCCGCAGAGGGGGACGGCTGCGGCAAACAACTCGGGCTTACTCGCGATGGCACCAAAACTGCCGAATCCACCCAGTGATGTACCGGTGACATAGATTCTGCTGCGATCGATGGGGGAGTTTTTGATGAGTCCTTCGATGAGTTCGAGGACTTCAGGCATCCGCTCTTGGAGACCAATCTGAAGAATGCGTTCAGCATTTTTCATTATTTTAGGTCTGGCCCAAATCGCTTTCTTCCCCGACGAAGGTGCGATGACGAAGCAGGGGAATTTTTTGCGCATTTCTGGCTGAGCGAGAATATCCGCAGCGACTGCTTTTCCGCCCCGACCATGTAGGACCAGTACCAACGGATACTTGCGATCGATACGAAGTTCCTCGGGGATCATCATGTGGTAGACGAGGGCGTTGCCCTTCGAATCAGTGAAGATGGATTCCTTGTAGTAGAGAGGGCTGTTAGTTGGGCTGACCTGAGCGGATAGCGGAGCACAAATGAAGCTACCAAAACCAGCGGCCCATATCATTAGGACGATCAGCGAGGACGAATAAGTTCGGACAGACACAGAATCACCTGATTTCAAAAGAGAGTTCATTCGCGCTATTTTCCAGTGTCAGTTACGGGTTTCAATGGGGGTCTTTGTAGATGGTATTTACTCTGTTCTTGCCATGCTCTTCCCAGTGCGATGAGTTGAGATTCTCCGTAGATATGGCCTGTAAGGGTGATGGATCGGGGCATATTGTTTTGCTCAAAGCCACACGGAGCTACCAGAGCGGGATGGCCGGTGAGGTTCGTGATCCCGAGCGAGGTGAAATCGTCGGCAGGTGCAACGTATGCATCAAGCCCACCGAATATGCTGTTCATATCCCGCATCAGGAGTGATCTGATGCGTTGAGCTCGGATGTAATCTACTGCTGGAATGAGACGAGCCACCCGAAATGTGTTGGGCCAAGCCTGTGATCCTTGTTCGACAAGTTCGTCATCAAGGTTATTGCGAGTGAAGTCATCGAAGGCTGCAGCGCTCTCGGCAAAGAGAATAATCATGAGTGGCCATAATGGATAGTCAGGAAGATCAGTATCGATTAATTCAACACCGATCGATTTTAATTCAGTGAGCACTGTTGCGTGGTCGGGGTACTTTTCAAAAAGTTTGGCAGAGTATCCGACTTTCCAACCGTCTACAGATACGTCAGCTGGGATATCAAAGTGTTCATCGACGGCAGATAAATCTTTCGGATCTGAACCATGAATAGAACTGAATACAAAAGCAGTATCTTTAAGGCTGCGGCATATCGGTCCCAATTTATCCATGGACCATGAGAGAGCCATGGCTCCATGCTTAGAGACTCTTCCAAAAGTCGGTCGCAATGAAGAGTTCCCGCAACGAGTCGAGGGGCTGACGATGGATCCCAGTGTTTCAGAACCGATGGCAAAGGGAATGGCGCCTGCGCCGACAGCAGCAGCAGAGCCAGCAGAAGAGCCACTGGATCCGAAATCAGTGTTCCAGGGCGATAGTGTTTTGCCGCCATACCAGATATCACCCATTGCGAGTGCTCCCAAGGTGAGCTTGGCAATCAATATAGCGCCAGCCTCGTCGAGCCGCTTAACAACAGTGGCGTCTTGGTCGAGGACCTGATCCTTGAAGGGCATCGCTCCCCAGGTAGTTTTCGTACCTTTGACTGAGCAGAGATCTTTTACTCCATATGGGATGCCATGAAGGGTCCCTCGATATTTTCCTTGAGCGATATCTGCGTCGAGAAGAGCGGCTTGTGCCAAAGCGCGTTTTTCAGTGAAAGAAATGACGCAATGAAGTTGTTGATCGATTTCACGGAGACGAGTGAGAAATAACTGAGTTAACTCAACACAGGAAACTTGGCCTGTTTTGATAAGGGAAGAGAGTGTGGGAATTTCTGCCCAATAAAGATCTTTAAGATCTTGAGGGCGTTGCACCGAAGGTAAATCGTCGAGGCTGAAATTAGAAATCGTGCGAACCGGGGACACTGGCCGGTGTGGTGAAAAGAGAGTCGCAGGTGCGAGAGAGTTCTCTATCGGCACATTTCTAAGAGCCTGAAAGCCCTTAATGTTTTCTTGTGCCCAGGGAAGTAATTCGGCGAGTTCTTTATCGGTAAATTGAAGTCCAGCAAATTCGGTCGCAGATTTTACTGGAGTGACGTCGGGTTTATCTTCGCCGCCTCCTGCCTCCTGAGGTGATAGAAGAAAGCATATTATTCCGAGGGTGAATGGAATCATTTTTAATCCTTAGGTGAACTGGAGTCTTCTTTTTGGGCGTAAGTGACGCAATCTTCCCAGAGTTGGGGAGTATTTTTGCCAACGGTGAGCACAGTTGCTGAAGTTAAATCAGAACTATTTGAAGAAGTCCGCAAAGCTTTTTGAAAGCCGTCTTTTTGATCAGAGTGCATGAGAATAATTCGCGGAGGTCCAATCCGAGGAATCAGATCCTCCAGCATCTCAGTGAGCGATGACTCTGGAGCGACTACGACCACAGGCATATGTTGATTATCCCACCAAGATCGAAGTTTCGGCATGAGCCTGAGGGGAATGCGTGATGAACAAATCAAAAGATGAGTTCGTGCGAGTTCTAGCATTCCAAAATGTGCTGAAGCGTAAGGGAAGGGTTCGGTGGTTGTCGCCAGTTTTCTCCAGGGTTGTTGCGCAATGATCTCGTCGATATCTATGGCCACCCAATGTGCGTCTTTTTCCAATACCGCCAGGGTTCCATTGGATAATGATGAATTCAACGAACCCTCTACTGGTAGCGCGCTCCAGAGATGTATACCTGTCGATTCAGGAGAGGAAATCGAGAACTGGGCAATAGAGTCCAGCACGCTGACGGGAGGAGGAGGCGTAAATCCTGGAGCTGTCGTCGCCATACGAACCGAAGTTCCGGTTGGGAGGGGAACGTTGGCTTCCAATATAAGGTTTTGTCCGGTCCTTGTGACGGCGTCCATGGCAATCCAGAAACGTGAAGATTTGGCTGCGAATCCCAAAGCGATCATGAATCCAAACCAGAGGATCCACGCTGTAAACAGAGTTCTTATCCAGCATGCAGATTTGTCAGTTGGGTTTTTCATTCTGGACTTCCCCTCATGCACTTGTCCTATTCAGCGATGTTGCTTCAGCGATGTTGCTTCAGCGATGTTGCTTCAGCGATGTTGGCACAGTTCAGTCGTCTATCGCTGCTCGTGATCTTTGTGATCCATCCATTTTTAACGGGTAAGACTGAAGATCGGAAAGATCGTAACTATTGAAATCAAGTGGAGAGCCCTTGTCTTTCCATTTCAAGGTTCCGCGATGGAATCGGTCTTGATTCTGTTCCCGATCTGCCTGTCGAAGTCGCAACGCCCAATGGGTGACAGGGAAAGCCAAGTGATCCCAAGGAATTTCATTCCAGTGAAACCATTCCACCTCAAGGCTTTCCGGGCCAGGTTCGAAGTGAGGTTCTTTCATCCTTGCGAGGTACTTGACGTGTATTTGGCCGATACGTGGGAGGTCGATAGAGACAAATGGCTGGATGATTTCGACGTTGGCTTTCGCTTCTTCCCAAGTTTCCCTGACAGCGCCTTCGACTGAGGATTCACCGAGTTCTAGAAATCCTGCTGGAGGTGTCCATGCGCCATATGCAGGTTCAATCGCTCTTTTGCAGAGCAGGATTTTTTCGTCATGCTCAATCAGAGTACCGACGACGACTCTAGGATTTCTGTAATGAACGAGATCACAAGCTGTGCAGACCCCCCGTATCCGATCTTCTCCAGCGGGGATTTTTTGCGTGAGCGATGTTCCGCATTGGTCGCAGTAAATGGGATCGGGGTCGATCAAGTCGTCCTCTATTTCTGGTTTTGTACGGTATTGAAGTTCGCAGAGAGGTGACGGGTGAGCAAGGGGCGATTAGAACTGTATTGGTGAATAGCCTTCAGGAGGTTCTTGTGGAATCCTGTTGTATTGAAGAGAGAGAGTCAGACATTGAAGAAAATCACACCTGTTATCACAAGAAACTGCTGGATTCTGCTGGTTCATCTTTGGGTTATTGCGGGATGCGCACAGGTACCCCAAGAGCGAGAGCCCGAAGATAGTGAATTCGCTGAGACCTCTATCGTCGTTATTCTCGCGGATGATTTAGGCTGGGCAGATATCTCCTGTCAGGGCAGTGCGTGGGAAACACCGGCGATCGATCAATTGGCCAGAGAGGGTATTCGATTTACCCGTGCTTATTCGAACGGTCCTAATTGTGCCCCTAGCCGAGCGTGCTTGATCACAGGAACAGACGTGGCCACTCATGGTGTCTTTACCGTTCCGCCGTCGACTCGTGGGAAGGCTGAAAATCGAAAGTTGAATCCGCCCAAATCCAGAAGGGTACTGCGAGATGAGGCTGTGACTCTCGCAGAAATGTTATCGGAGAAGGGTTATAGGAGTGGGCATATCGGAAAATGGCATGTAGGAGATGATCCTCGTAGCCAAGGATTCGATGTTTCCATAGCCAGCGATCGTAGAGGGTATCCCAAAACGCACTTGGCTCCCTGGAATCTGCCAGATCTTCCCGAGCAGGAAGCTGGGACAGAACTCGCCGATGCTCTGACAGATCATGCTGTCGAATTTATTGAAGAAAGTGGTGACGAACCGTTTTTTCTGATGCTGTCCCATTATGCGGTGCACACACCGGTTCAAGCTCCACAGAAACAGATTCAAAAATGGAAAGAGAAGTTTCCCGAAGCTTCCAAAAGAGTTTGGAAATATGCAGCCTTGGTCGAAAGTCTCGATCGGTCAGTGCAGAGAATCAGGGATGTTCTTGAGAGGACAGGTCGATCCAAAAATACGTTGGTTCTGTTTACGAGCGATAATGGGGGGCTTGAGAGTTTTACTGATAATGGCCCTCTCAGAGGTGGCAAGGGAATGCTTTACGAGGGTGGGATCAGAGTACCTTTGATTGCATGGGGAGCGGGGCTAAAAGGAGGGCGGATCAATTCGACAGATTCCGTGCAACTGACAGATCTTGCGCCGACGTTTCTTGAATTGGCCGGGGCGTCCGCTCCGGAGCCGGAACTTCTCGTGGGAACAAGCCTCAACCCGGTGTTGTTTCAACAAGGGGCTCTTCCCGAAAGGGATTTAATGTGGCACTTCCCAGCCTATCTCGAGGGTATTCGTAGTATTCATGGTACTTGGCGGACAACGCCAGTTTCTTCGATGATGCGGGGAGATGACAAGTTGCTGGAGTTCTTTGAGGACGGCGATCTGCAGTTGTATGACCTCAAAGATCCGACTGAACAGATCGACCTTTCTGCTCAGGACCCGAACAAGGTCAAAGATCTCCGAGAACGGCTTCAGCGATGGAGGGCGGCCAGAAAAATGCCCATGCCTTCTGGGCCTAAAGATCAGTGATGACTCGACACAGAGCCCTTAAGGGGGGATTCTGGAGAGGGTTGGCCATCGTTGTATTTCCCAGGAGCTATTAGGAGAGCACATGTTTCCCTTTCGTGCTTTCCGATTCCTGGCTCCCTTGGTGCGCGAACAGAGGCCGATTTTTCTCGTCGGCATCGTTCTCATCCTCTTGACCAGTTTGTCACAAGTTGCGGTTCCTCGATTGGTGGGACTCGCGATCCAGAAATTGGAATCAGGTGTTGGCTTACATCTGATTACTCCCATCGCATTTGCCATGGTGGGTGCAGTATTAATCAGAGGCTTGACGTCGTTTTGGACGAGAGAAACTGTGATTGCTTCGAGTCGGAGGATTGAGAAAAAGCTGCGTGATCAGTTGTACGAGCATATTTCCAGTCTAGATGGATCGTTCTATTCCAAAACACACACGGGTGATTTGATGAGCAGATTCACCAGTGATATCGAAGCGGTGAGAATGGTGTTCGGTCCTGCAGTGATGTATTCGGTACAAACTGCCTTCACATTGATTTTTGCACTCTCAATGATGATTCAGATCGACTGGAAGTTGACGCTCTATTCCTTGATACCCCTTGGGTTCCTGACAGTGGCGATTCGAGTGATAGGCCCAAAAGTGCACAAGGAATCGATGCGTGCTCAGGAGATGCTTTCAGGAATATCTGTGCACTCTCAGGAGAACTTTGCCAATGCACCTGTGATCAAAGCCTTCGTGGTTGAAGACGCTGAAGTCGAGCGCATGCAAAGATTGAGCCACGACTACTTCCGACAGAATTTAAGGATTGCAAAACTAAGAGCCATCTCAGGAAGTGCCATGTGGCTCTTCGGGGACTTGGCTCTCGTCACTCTCCTATTGGTGGGAGGAACCCGAATTCTCTCTGGGGAATTGGGGCTGGGAGATTTCGCTACTTTCAATGGCTGTCAACTTCTGTTGATCTGGCCAATGATTGCACTGGGTTGGGTCATGAACTTGTTTCACAGGGGAGCGGCGAGTGCGGAGCGATTGCAGGCGATATTGGATGCCTCACCTCTCGTTGATAATGCTCAGGCGAGAAGCGATATAAATATTTCCGAAGGAAGAGTCAGTTTCGATAAGGTCTCATTTCGATATCTGGAGAGTGAAAGACCTGCGCTGGAAGATGTTTCGTTCAATCTGAAGGCGGGAGGAACTCTCGGAATCGTGGGTACGACTGCTAGTGGAAAAACGAGTCTGCTTCATCTGGTACCCCGATTATCTCCGGTCAGTTCTGGCAAGATATTGATCGACGGAAATATGCTGGAGCATTATCCACTGGGTGAACTTCGAGCTGCAATTTCTATGGTGCCCCAAGAGCCCTTTTTGTTCAGTGCAACAGTCGCAGAAAACATCTCGTTTGGCGTGGACGATGCCACTCATGAAGAGATTGTTGCAGTTGCGCGCTTGGTTCGAATGGATCAAGAAATTGAGAAGTTCCCTGACGGCTACAACCAAAGAGTTGGAGAACGTGGCATAACGCTTAGCGGGGGGCAGAAACAGAGACTTGCCATCGCCAGAGCGATTCTTCAAAGACCTCGGATTTTGCTTTTGGATGATGTGCTCTCCGCCGTTGATTCAGAAACAGAGACCGCCATCCTTGCCGGGCTGAAAGATTGGACTAGAGATTTAACTTCTCTAATTGTCACTCACCGGCTCAGCGCAGTGACTCATGCAGATGAGATTGTTGTTTTAGAAGATGGCCGGATTGTAGAGCGTGGAACCCATCAAAGCTTGTTAGAGAAAAAGGGTCGTTATGACAATCTCTGGAAAAAGCAAACAATTGAGAGCGAACTGGAGGATCTCGAATGATCTCCAGGAAAAACGATAAAGCAGAGAAAAAGAAGGAACGGGATGACTCCGAAGACTTCCACGTCGAGGAAGTCATCGATCGCCCATTTAGTAAGGCTTTGGCGGGAAGATTACTTCACTATTTGAAGCCATATCGATTATTAGTGGCCTCTTCTATCATTCTTATTCTTGTCAATACAGGCCTTTCTCTCATAGGACCTTTGTTGATCAAAGAAGCGGTGGACGGCCCCTTGGCCCTCCCTGCACAAGGGATTGAGGAACGGGAATTGACGGGGCTTGGTCAATCGATGGCCGACATCGGCGCATGGATGGGATTAGATCCTATCACCGTAGGAGCCTCTGCTGCTGATCGTGCCCAATGGCTTTGGTTGCTCGTGGGTATCTACGCCTCGACGCTCTTGATTCAAATATTGATGCGTTATGGCGAGACGATGGTGCTCAACCTGACAGGCCAAAACGTGATGAGAGATCTACGTTTGCAGGTCTTTGCCCATTTGCAAAAACAGAGCGCATCTTTTTATCATACTAATCCTGTCGGGCGCCTTGTGACGCGAGTCACCAGTGACGTGGAATCTCTGAATGAATTATTTACGAGCGGATTTGTGACGCTTGTGGGAGATGTCCTCGCGATCACAGGAATCGTCATCATGCTGTTTTGGACAAATTCTGATCTGGCACTCATGGTTTTATCAACGGCTCCAGTGCTTTTGATTTCGATAACGATCTTCAGAAAGTTTGCCAGAAAGCACTACAGGGAAGTCCGCCGCCGGTTAGCCCACATTAACGCTTTTACTCAGGAATCCATCAGTGGAATGGAAGTCATTCAGGTTTGTAGGCGTGAAAAGGAACAAGCGACTCGGTATTCAGAAATCAACGGCAAGCTCAGAAACGCACACTTGAAGAGCATTTTTTGGTATGCGCTGTTCTTTCCAACCGTCGAATTACTCTCTGTGGTCGCTCTCGGGATCATCGTTGTTCAAGGCGGGCAACGAATAGAGGCAGGGACCGCAACATTCGGTGAGTTTTTCCTCTTCTGGACCTATTTAACCCGTCTTTTCACTCCGGTGAGAGATTTGGCAGAGAAGTACAATCTTCTTCAGTCTGCAATGGCCTCGAGCGAAAGAGTCTTTTCTGTTCTGGACTCCGATACATCTCTTTCGGAGGGGGAGCCTCACTCAGATGAAGATCTCGCCCCGCTGAATGAGATTCGATTCGAAGGTGTTTCTTTCGCATACGATCCAAAGACGCCTGTTCTGCAAAACGTTTCATTCTCGGTTAAAAAAGGCGAGACGGTGGCCATCGTCGGCGCTACCGGTGCCGGCAAAAGTACGATCATTAATCTACTGTTGAGATTCCATGATCCGGTATCTGGGAGCATCACTTTGAATGGTGCTGATATCCGCGAGTCTTCTCTCGTAGAGCATCGTGAAAGATTTGGCTTGGTGTTGCAGGATGTTGCCGTTCTTTCCAGAACCCTGGGAGAAAACATTCGGTTTGATCGTGATATCCAACGCAGCAAAATTCTTGAAGCCCTTGAACAGGTCAATGGTCAAGACATCATTGCGCGACAGAGTCAGGGCTTAGATGAGCCGATGATGGAACGAGGAAGAACTCTTTCCAGCGGTGAACGCCAGTTGGTTTCATTTGCCAGAGCACTCGCCGGAAATCCAGAGATCTTGGTTCTGGATGAAGCGACTAGCCATGTGGATACGGAAACGGAAACACGAATCCAAGCGGCGATTGACAAAATGGTCGAAGGGCGCACTTCAGTGATAGTGGCTCATCGATTAAGTACTGTTCGGAAAGCCGATAGGATTCTTGTTTTGCATCATGGTCAATTGAGAGAATCAGGAACTCATGATGAATTAGTATCTCAGGATGGGATTTACGCCAAACTGGTGAAACTTCAATTTCAATCCCGCTGAAGCCCAGTCGTTCTCACGGCACACGTCGAACACGAGAGTCCCTCCCCCTGAATTTGGGCATATTCCCAAGAATGAAGCCTCAGGGGACTTCTTTAATTGACACTCGCCAAATATGTTTCAGGATCTATAGGGTGAACCCCGTTCCAGAAAAATGACAAGTCACGGAGTATTCAAATGACGACTTCTTTGCTGATCACGATCCTTACAATTGTAATGGGTGGAAACCTTGGCCTTGAAGCACAGGACCCACCGATCACCTCCACGCAGAATCCCGTACAGAATTCCACACAGGAGTCGCATGATTTGGCGCGGTTCTATCCTTTCGAGACAATGATCTTTGCCGGAAGTTGCGGGATCAATGATTTGGATTCGGCCCTCTTGTCGAGTCCACTCGGCAGGTTGATGAGCCAAGAGAGATTTCAGTCCTTGAAGTCTCTGAAAGGTCTCGATCAAGTTCGTCAGTTGGTCAGAGAGTTTTCCGGAATAAGTGATGCGGACCAAGAAGTTGCCGAAGCTCTATTGGACGCATTTGCTTCAGGCCAATACGGAGTGGCACTGGGGATTTCTGACATCTTGATCGAATCGATGAGTCCTGAAGTCATTGGTTACCTGATCGTTGATGCGGGTGAAGATGCGGAAAAAGTCAAAAGTAGAGTGCAGTCTGTGCTTATCAGTTTAATTCAGTCTGATCCTTATCTTGAAAAACTGGGAGAAGAACGTTGGATGGTGTTGAGCCAAGCGGGCGAGTTAGGCGGCATCGATCTCTGGTGGACAACCGATGAAGGCCGGGTTGTGCTTGCCCTAGGCGAGGGAAGTGCGAAAGCTTATTCGGACGTGACGGCTGGTCAGAGAAAGTCACTCGCCGATTCTCCTATCTATCAAGCTGGCATGACCAACTGTATTGGTGAAGGAGCAGTGACGGCGTCTTTCCAGTTCGACTTACCCGCGATTCTCGGTCTTGTCTTAGACACCGTGGAGAGTTTCGGTGAGGAACTTCCGCCGCAGGTAGATGGCGTCGTGGATCAGATGTCCAGAATAGGGACGCAGCATATTGCTACCGGAGTCATGGATGACGAAATGCACCCATTTCGTTTCGGCTGGAGTTTCCCGTTCAGAACTGAAGGGGAATCTTCGAATACGACTTTGAAAACCGAAGATTTTTTAGGAGTTCCGAAGCAGAGTTATCTGTATTCGGTTGCACGTTTTGATGCCAAAAGTTTTTACCAAGAGTTGTTGGTGTTTGTTGAGAAGATGTTTCCCGAAGAAGATGCTTGGCAAGTTACGCAATCAACAAGAACCTTCGAGGCTGTTCTCGGGATTAAGATCGAGAAACTTCTTGAAGCTTTGGGACAGCGAATAGTGATTTTTGAAGAGCCAAAAGCGAGGGGTATTCTTCCCGGTTTTGTTGCAGTACTTCCAGAATGTGATCCCAAAATTGTTCAGCAAGCGGTGAAGAAGTTAGTGCCGTTCATTCAACTCGGGCTTTCCAGTCTTGGGGCGAGTGTTGAACCCGGAAGTCTTTCCGTGAATCACGGCGAAGAAAAACTCACGATTGATTATTTACAACTTCGAGGTGTTTCAGTTCCAACCGTTCTGAGTTGGGTCGAGCTGAATGGACAGTTACTTCTGGCTCCTAACCCAGGAATTCTGGAGCAAACTTTGTTCCGGCTTCGGCAGGGTGAAGAAACTGGAGTCTTCCCCGACCTTGCAGATGCGAGTGGGTATAGTCGATTGGACTTGGGGAAATATTTAGAGTGGGCATGGCCGACACTTGTTCCATTGATTCAGACGCAGTTATCAGGAGACGCGCTTTCTGGTCTTCGCGTGCAGGCAGGGTCCCTTCCTTCAGCGCATTTATTCGAAGGTTGGAATATTGAAGGACATTGTTTTTCAATACCTGAGGGCGGCAGTATGGCGAAGTTTAAATCGCCGATACCTATGGGCATTGAAGCCGCAGGCGGAATGGCGTTGGAAGGGTTTTTTCAAGGATTGAATTTCTTTGAAAACATGAGCATGGAGCTCGAAGATTCTGCCGCCGAAGGGGGAATGGCTGATCCATTCGCCGAGGTCGATACCATCTTGATACCTGAAGAATCCGGGATCCCCGAAGTTCTTGAAGGCGAGAACTCTGAAAAGGAAAAAGCTCCGATTTCGGATGAGCTTCCACTCTGATAATGAGGGCTCTTTAAATTGAGCCGATCACGGGGAGAGGTCCTACAAGAGGTTTTGCGTATTCGATGAAATCCTCGGTCACGTCGCAGCCGTCTTTTATCCAGGAAGCCGGCATCACTTTTGTTTTGCGTGCGACTTCTTGTAAAGGAACAGGGACGTATTCGACAGTATAAGGGTGATCAGAAATTCTCCGAATTGTAAGGCTTGCGCCTGTATGGCCATCGAGTGCGGCTTGAACTGCGGCTCGACCGCTCTCGCGGGCCTCAGTGCGATCTGATGTACTGACGCAGTCAGCAAATGATCTTTGAAGATAACCAAAAGTATCTGCACGAACGCGAAGCTTGCTTCCAAGTCGTTCGCGAATCAGTCGAGCTAAATAATCACCCAGCGCTCCGCTTCCTGAGAGCTGAACATTACCATGTGCATCTCTTTCCACTGAGCCTGACAATTGCTCTGCGAGCATTTGTGTAATGGAAGTCCCTTCGGAATTGTGTATTCCCTCGCTCACTGCGATCATGCAGCGACCTTCCTTCGAGTAAACACGATCTACATCGGTGATAAAGCGGTCAATATCAAAGATTGATTCTGGTAAATAAATCAGATTTGGACCTGTCCCATGTTCAGTTCGGGCCAAGGCACTTGCCGCCGTCAGGAAGCCGGCATGGCGGCCCATGATGACATCGATCTTGATGCCGGGGAGGGCTTTATTGTCGAGACTGTCACCCATCAAAGCACATGCTACAAACTTTGCTGCGGATCCGAATCCAGGGGTGTGATCATTCAAGACAAGATCGTTGTCGATCGTTTTTGGTACGTGGAATGCTCTGAGTTCGTATCCCGCATCTTGGGAAACTTCGGAGATGATTCGACAGGTATCAGCACTATCGTTACCTCCAATGTAGAAGAAGTAACGGATATCTCTTGTTGAAAGTTGTTCAAAAATTTTGCGGCAATAATCTTCGTCGGGTTTGTCGCGACTCGATCCTAGAGTCGCTCCGGGAGTCAGAGCGATTTTGTTAAGAGAGTCGTGGTCAAGTTGCCCTAAGTCGCAAAGATGACCTTCGAGCATACCCCTGACAGCATGGCGGGCGCCAAAGATAGATCCTGCGAGTCCGGATTCCTGTATTGCTTCTACGACTCCAGCTAGCGAGGCATTGATGACGACAGTGGGTCCTCCGGACTGGGCAATGATGGCGTTTCCTGCGGGTAGGGTCATCTCTTCTCCAATATGGTCACTTGTCACAGTAGTGGATGAATTTGAAGTCATGAGGATACCCTGATGGAAGGGGGAAAGACCAGCCATGAATGGGAATGTTGAATAACTCAAACCCCGGCTGCCCAGCAGCAGGGGTTTGACGCAGGAGTCTTTAAGAGTGGATGATCAGGCTCGTATTTACGGGGTCGGTTGAGTCAACTTCACCGTATCTGTAACGCCTTGACCGACAACGATGTTTTCCAGAACCAGATTATTTTTATCGATCGTAAGTAGGACAGATCCATGTCTTGGGTCAGCCACTTCCATTACGGGGTGTTTTCCATTCACTCTCGAACTGGCTCCCCCATGACCGACAACGACATAGAGAGTTCCACCCTCTGTGCCAAGATCATATTGCGCAGTGTTTTCGCTCAGTATTTTTCCATCTGAGCGAAGCGTTTCACGGTTTGGAATTCCGAAATTGGGAGACTCTCCATAACCGTAAACCCCTTTGATCAATGAGGATCTCTCATAACAATGAGAATGGCCCGCAAGAAATAGGTCTACACCTCCACCCTCAAGAATGGGCAAGAGAAGTTCTCTGACAGCTACAAGTCGGCCGTAACTATCGTTGATGTCCTCTGAAGTGTGCGTTCCTAGTGAATAGGGCGGGTGATGCATGAATACGATGCACCATTTTTTATCTTGTTGGGCCAGGTCCTTTTTCAGCCATTCCACCATTGGCGAATCGGCAGTGATTTTGGCCCCGCTAGAATCAATAGAAATGAAGTGTACGGGACCGTTATCAAAGGAGTAATACGCCTCTGTGCCACTGGGGTATCCTCCTGATTCCCCATTGCGAGGCAGGAGGTAAGCATCGAAGTAAGGGCCGGATTCGGTTTCGACAGAAGAGCTTTTGACCTCATGATTTCCAATAGCAGGCCAACATGGAAATTCTGAAAGTAAATGTGAATAAGGCCTGAAGAATCTTGCCGTGAACTCTCCATTGGTTCCATGACTGTAGGCCATATCTCCAACATGAAGCATCAAGTCAATACGTCCGTCCGGACCGAGTGTATTGAGATGAGATTCCATTTCAGAGAGCACATTGAATTGAGCACTTTTTCCGGTGCCGCTATCCCCTAAAACCCAGATTCGCATCGTTTCATCGGACTCTTTCCCCATAGCGGAAAGGAACGTTCCTTCTCCGATAGAATTTCCGTCGATTGTGACGGTGTATTCGATCAAGGAGTGTTCAGGGAGTCCTGAAATCTGAACCGAATAGTCGAGGAACCCAGGGACCATTGATATTGCTTCAGATTCAGTGATCAGGTTCCATGCAGGGGGATTTGAGGAATCCTTGGGGGGCTCTATTCGCCAGGAGACGAGCGGTTTCAATTTCTCGTTTTTGCCGTCTACCATTCTCCAGGCGATGATGGCGCTGGAGCCTGAGACCTGCTGAAGGTATGGCATTCTGGGCAAATCGCTGGGGATCATCCCTCGATTATCGAGTCGATAGACTGCTGCCAGCATGAGTAAACAAAGAAATAGAAGGAGAAAAAACCGCGCCATGGACTGTTACACTTTCCATAGGAAATTTAATTTGGTTGAGTCGGTCTTGAGTGACCTGATCCTTGCCTGCCAGTAAGATACCTGCTGTGGAGAAAAAAATTGCTACAGATTCAGGGAATTCATAAATCTTTCGGTGACCAGTACCTGTTCCATGATGCAGGCTGCTTGATCGATGCTGGAGAAAAAGTCGGCATCGTTGGAGCCAATGGCCACGGAAAATCAACTCTATTGAGGATGATCTTGCAAGAGCTGGACCCCGATCAGGGAGCCATCGCTGTGAGCAGGGGCATTCGAATAGGGCATTTGTCACAGCATCTGGTGTTTTCTAAGAAGACTGTTCTGGATGAAGCCTGCACTGTCTTGAAAGAGGAAGACGGCTTTTTGCCCGTTTTCAAAGCGGAATCAATGCTGATGGGATTAGGTTTTTCTGAAGACCAACTTCATCAGCCACCACAGGAACTTTCAGGTGGTTTTCAGGTTCGACTGAATCTTGCCAAGGCTCTCCTCGAAGATCCCGACCTTCTCCTTCTCGACGAGCCCAATAACTACCTTGATATCGTGAGCTTGCGTTGGCTGAAGGATTTTCTGCGCAAATGGAGAAGAACACTTCTGCTTGTCACTCACGACAGAGAGTTCATGGATGCTGTAACGACTCATACTCTTGCAGTGCATCGACAAAAACTTCGCAAGTTTACCGGCGGCACAGAAAAAGCGTGGCAGCAAATTTATATTGAGGAAGAGATGCATGAAAAGACGCGCGTTAATTCCGAAAGAAAAATTGCGCATGAAATGCGGTTCGTAGAAAGATTTAGAGCGAAAGCACGTAGAGCTTCTCAGGCTCAATCAAGATTAAAGCAAATCAACAAGCGGGAACGCCTCGACAAACTCAATGAGATTTCAACGCTCACTTTTTCTTTTCAGTATCAACACAATCCTGGCAAATGGGCTCTTGAGACTCGGAATCTAAACTTCGCGTACGCTGATGGCCCAACGCTTATTCAGGAACTAGATCTTCATATCGGTGCGGGCGATCGGATTGGCGTGATTGGTCAAAACGGTAAAGGAAAGTCAACATTATTGAGGCTTATGGCTGGCGAGCTCAAGCCAGTAGAGGGCGAAGTGAGAACGCATCCGTCGACAATGACAAATTTATTTGGTCAAAGTGCTATGAAAGTATTGCAGCAGAAAAGATCTATCGAGGAAGAAGTCTATGACGCCAACAACATGCTCAATCGAACACAGGTTAGAGATATCTGTGGAGCTATGATGTTCGGTGGTGACTTAGCACTGAAAAAGGTGGAGGTCTTGTCAGGAGGAGAGAAGTCGAGAACGCTACTCGGAAGAGTATTGGCGTGTCCTGGTAACTTGCTTCTTCTTGATGAGCCAACAAATCACTTAGATATGGCCAGCACCGATGCACTTATCGAAGCGATTCGGGCATATGAAGGTGCAGCAGTCATGGTGACTCACGTGGAGTCGGTTCTTAGAGAAACGTGTAATCGCCTGGTGATCTTCGATGATGGCAAAGTTCGAGTGTTTGAGGGCGGATACGATGACTTTCTTCGACGCCATGGTTGGAGCAGCGAAGATGCACCTCCAGAAACAACCGAGCCTCGAAAGCGACGTGAAAACCGAAAAGACCTCAAGCGTGAACGTGCTCAAATTATTCAGGAGAGATCAAAGTTACTTAAGCCTCTGAAGCAGACGATAGAGAGCAACGAAAAGCTGATAATGATGCTTGAGGAAAAAGTAGAAAAAACGGAAGCGTTAATGATCAGTTCATCTGAAGAAGGTGATGGTGAAGCCATCGCCAAGCATGCTCAAGAACTCAATAATTTGCGGTCCTCTATCGACAAAGCATTTGAGAAATTCGAGCAGGCGAGCGAAGAGCATGATCGATATGAAGCTGAATTCGAAGAACGACTAAGTTCATTTGATTAACAATTCAGACAGCCATGAATAAGTATTGGCACTATTCGTAGATCAAATCACTGATCGCGTATGAGCGGTTCTCCTGGATTAGTTTGCGAATTACGGCATGCAATTCGCCTTTACTGTGCCTTTTATCTATCGTTTCGTTTGAGAAATCCCATGTTGGGTATGGAGTATCTGATGAATCATTGCGGATCTGTAAGACTTTGAATCGGTGAATCGATTTCGCCTGAATGATTTGATCTGCATGTGACTTTTTTAGATCTGATTCTGGATCAATGATGAGCAAGTCGAGATCGTTTGTTCTATTTACTATTTCATGATCTTCGGCGTTTAATTTTTGTATCTCCCAGTCAGGGGATAGGCAATTTTTCAACAGTTTTGAATTGTCACTGAAGACGGAAATAGAACTGCGCTTGCTCGATTTTTCGGTTTTCTTTTCGGGAGCGGTGGGCAGCTGGATTGTTATTACAGTTCCGCGCTGATGCGTTTGAGAAGATACGGACTGGATATCGAGTGTTCCCCAGTGTTCTTCTGCAAATCGTTGAGCGTTGGCCAGCCCCAGGCCAGATCCATTTTCTCCCTTTGTGGAAAATCCAAATTCGCGAGCATTCTTGAGGACATCTGGTTTCATGCCAGAACCATTGTCCCGGACTTGAATGATAATGAGTTTATTATTCGAGTGTGATTCAGCCGTAAGGGTGATCTTGTTTTGACTGAATCTACTTTGTAATCCTGAAAAAGAATCCCTAGCGTTAATGACGAGATTCACCAAAACCATCTCGAGTTCAGATACTGATCCTTTGATAGTTAAGTCACGGAGATTTTTATAGTGGCACTTGAAATTTATATCATTGGGTAACGCCGAATCCAGAATAGGCGTAAGATCTTGGATCACGGTTCTCGGACTGAACTGAATATGGTCTTTGCCGGTGGTCTTATTTTGTTGGGAGATATTCAAGAGTTTGGAATTGAGGTCAGTGGCTTTTTTCGCAGTTTCCAGAATCTTGTCGAGGTAGTTTTGGATATTTGACCCCTGCTGATAACCATGTTTGGCCATTTCAGTGTTGCATGTAAAGATGGTCATCACATTATTGAAGTCATGAACTAATCCCGCGGACAACTGTCCGACCAGCCCATAGTTTTCTGATTTAAGTAGATGTTCATTGAGTTTCTTCGAGCGAGCTTGTTCTTGCAAAAGACCTAATTTGAAGAGTCCTATTCCAATCAGATATTGGAGGACGATTTGTATCGATATCAGAATGGTCCCGATGTTGTAATTGATGTGTATCGTTTCCTGCGTCCACTCGTGTGTGAATGTAATGGTGAACAATACATGTGTTACCCCGTAAGCAAGAATGGGTATGTTGAGGGAATAGTTCGGCAGGAACGATCTTTTGCTTTTAAATCGGTTGTTTAAGCAAGGGCAAAAATAAAAACCAACAGCGAGATACAAAATTGAAGCTATGAAACTAGGAGGAGCGACTTTCCAGAAAAATCTATCCTCTATTATCGATAATCCAAGTGCGATTTGGAAACCTAAGGCAGCAAAAGCACACAAACCCGTAACAATTAAAATAGTGCTTTTTTGAAATCGCTTTTCTAGAAATAGTTCCGACATACCCATTGCGAAAAAGCAGAATGACAGATAGCGAGAAAACTGTGAGATTGTCGAAGTGAGTTGATGGGGAATATTGAAATCAGAATTTATAGCACCCTGAAGTGCTAAGAATGCTCCGATATGATACATCGAAAGTAAGATCCAATAATTAGTGAAAAATCTGTTTTGATCGAATTTGGCAGACCTTGAGTAACCTAAAAACACCAGGGCTGTTAATAGAAATATTCCAGCTTGAAAACTATACTGAAAAGAATAAATGTCGACGTATTGACCAGGCGTCAATTTTATTTCTGTAATCAGATTAATGATGCTGGTTATTGGGTTCACTCTTCCGGCTCCTCAAGATCGCGTTCTCGTTAAACTCAGGAAGGGGTAAACGAGCCAGACGCGAAGTCAGTTCCGGGCATTTCAGGGCGGCGATATTCGGAGTGTATTCGACCCCGATTTGGGGCCCCTATTGTGGATACAGAGGGGCTCAGAGGGGTTTAAGGGATCTCGGTGTATTTCCCGCCAGATCGTCTAGAGAGCTCCTCTAGGAAGGTAGAGGCGGATCCAGAAGTGGCTCTAAACCCAATCGTATGAATGGGGATGTGTTCAAATCGGTTGAGGGCATCGATGTTATCGAGAAGAGCAGATCCGTCGATGGGATTTGCGGCTCGATAAGGCATTCCGTCTGAGAGTAGAACGATGGTGCGAACGCCATTGATAGCGAATGCCGCATCTAATGCGAGATCAGTAGAGGTGAATCCTTCGGGGTCAAAACCGTCAATAAACTTCATTGCCCGGCGTTTTTGATTGGGATTGGCTTTGAGAAGCTGTTGGCTCATTTGCTCAACGTCAGCATCGAATGAGATGAGGCAGAACTGAAATGATTTTGGAAGTTCTCGAACCATCCTTTTCAGTTCTTTTTGAACTCGTCTCAAGCGCATCCTTGAATCTGGAAGGTCATCAGCATTCTTGTCGTCTTGGTCTCGTTTGCGGTTAACACCAGTGCCTTTACCGGGGTTATTTTTCTCGCCAACGCCCTCAAGTTCAACCTTAGGATCCTTGGCTTTCATAGAAATACTGGTATCGAGAATGAAGACGATTTTTTGGCTCACAAGTTCGTGGCCAAAGAATTTAAGCGGCGTCACTTTTACACCGGAGCCCTTCATTACAATTTTTGAAGGGTCAAGCTTTTCTTGCTTCTCGAGTTTTTTGCGATTTCCTTTCCATAATGAATCCCATTCCGAGGCGGCGAAGAGATCTGCTCCAGTGAGTTCTCTCATTGTTTCCCTGAGTTTTTCTGCGACGAGGGAGAGGTCTTTGTCTTTATCTTCCTGAAAGCGAAGAGCGCGAATCAAATGAGGGATACAACCGTTGTGGTCTTTTTTTAGCAAAGCAGAAATGGCGCTCAGGACTACGCTATCTTCAGGATCATAAAGTCCCTGAAGGACTGCTTTGAATGACTCGCCATCTTTGCGTGTGGCAAGATATGTCATCAAAAGATCACGCACTTGCTTGCGAGAATGTTCCTTCGCTTGAGTGCAGAGCCAAGATAGACCTACGCCTGGTGATAACCGTTTTAAGCCTCGAAGCGCGGCCTGTTCGACTTCGGGTTGATCAGAGAGAAGCGCTTCATTGATAACCGCTTCCATATCAATAGCGGTTCCATTCATTGCGAGCTTGGCAACTGCGATTTCAATTTCTTCAATATTTTTTGCAGAGACAGCCTTTTCCAGAGTGGTGTCACTAGAAGCAGATAATACTCCTGATGGTGTTACTAGAATAATCATGAACATCATCGAGAATGTTCTTAGCAGAGTTCGGAGCATTTTCAGTTTGGGCATTTAATGTTTTCCGAATCTATACGTGTCGATTAAATTACTGGACTACATCTCGATAAAGGGAATTTACCATGCCTGTCTTTCTTGCAGTAGTTATGACTTTGATCGCCTTCCCGAATAGCGGTAAAGAACTGTTGAATGATTCTGCTTCTTGTCGAGTCAGCATTCCCGATGTGGCTGGTCAAACTTGGATTGGCCAGCAATGGAATGCGAATCGATTACAGGACTGGAAGATTCAGGACGGTAAAATTCGCTGCATCAATTCTCGAAAGAAAGATCCTATTCGGACCGCTATTTGGCTCACAGAAGAGATCAGTCCTGTTGAAGAAATCTCAGTATTCGATCTTAAAGTTCATATGTCTTCAGATCCTAAATCGAAGGATTTTTCCGGATATGCCGGAATAATTTTTGGGATCGGGGGCCGAGAGGTCGATCATCGAATTCGATCGATTGTTCATGATAAACCTGCTCGAGATGGTGGATTGTTAGCGGTCGTCGAGCCAGATGGACGAGTATGCTTCAGAGATTTTTATACTGGAGGAGGCGGGAGTTCATGGTCGATCGGGGGACCCTTAAAAGAGGGCCAGGTCCTACCGGTGCCTGGGCAGGAGTTCTCAGGAAACCCTGTGGGGGAGACTGTTGAAAATGTTGCGGCATGGAACATTCGCCTGACTTTGTCTCCTCAAGCCAATGGCACCTTCAATGCGTCTTTGACCAGTTATTTATTGAACTCTGAAGAGGTGGTTTGTTCCGCCATCTTGAAGGGATTAGTGGCAAGCCAAATCGATGGCTCGTTTGGTTTGATGAGTCATTTGGGTGATGCCTCAAGCCCTCATTTAGGTTGGGGCTTTGACCAATTTAAAGTGAGTGGTTCTGCCTTGGCTTCTTTTCCGGAAAGAGCCCTTGGGCCCATTTATGGAGTTCAATATTCGACTTCATGTTCGAAGATAACTGCGGCAATCACCGATTCTCCATCAGCCCGCAGAGTCATGGAATGGAACCTGACCGCACAACTGGCTCCAGTGTCTCCCGATTCGATAAAGACATGCACCCTAGAGCTTTGGCGTCCGGATCTTCCGAAAAGTAAAACGGAAGATCAACTTTCATACTCTTGGCAACAATGTGCTACGGGTAGTTTTGAAGCACTTTCTAGAACAGTTAATTTTCATATTCCAGATCTTCTCGATTTGGAGAGCTCACGTTTTCGAGTTCATCTGATCATGCGAGATGATCAGGATCATGATTCCAGTAGTTATTATGAAGGGTTCTTGAGATCAGAACCAAACGCCTTAGAGCGCCCCATAAAAGTGGGACTCATTTCTTGTGTAAAGAATTTCACAGGTGAGTTGGAATGGAATTCGAATTCTATTTGGTTTCCCCATTCAGATGTGGCCAATGGATTATTGCAGCAGGATCCAGACCTCGTGTGCTTTGCCGGAGATCAGATTTATGAGGGAGACATATCTAGGGCAGAACTCAATCCGCCTGAGAAAATGATGTTGGATTACCACACCAAGTACCTGCGTTGGTATCGAGCATTTGGAGAACTGACACGCTCCCGTCCGACCTTGGCCATTCCGGATGATCATGATGTCTATCACGGAAATATTTGGGGGGCGGGTGGCAAAAGAGGAAAACGAAGTGGAGAAATGTCCGCCCAAGATTCGGGAGGATATAAACTGGCACCTCGTGAGATTAATGCCATCCACAGAACCCAAACATCACATCTCCCGGCCCCTGAAATCAAAGGGCCTGTGGGCGAAGGCTACAGTGTCTACACGACTCGTGTTGAATATGCAGGCTTATCGATTGCGGTCATTTCTGATCGGCAATTTAAAAGTGCTCCACGCCCATCGCTGCCAGAAGGCCAAGTGGTCAATGGTTGGTTTAAAAACCCAGACTTCGATCCCAAAGTAGATGCCGATCGAAAGGGATTAGAATTGCTGGGAGATGCTCAAGAAACATTTCTCGATCGCTGGGCTACTGATTGGCAACGAGGAGCTCATTGGAAAATATTACTTTCTCAAACTCCATTTTCCAATGTAGCCACGCTTCCTCAGGGAAGCACAGGGGGGGCCACTCCAGGTTTGCCAATAATGAAGCCGGGTCAGTGGCCTGAAGGCGAAGTCCCCGTGGCGGATTGCGACTCCGGTGGGTGGCCGCGTTCTCAAAGAGATGATGCGGTGAAGATTTTGCGAAAAGCTCGGGCGATCCACTTGGCAGGAGATCAGCATTTGGCTTCCTGTATTCGTTATGGAGTTTCGGAGTTCAGGGATGCGGGAGTGGCCTTCGCAGGGCCAGCCGTTGCAAATACTTGGCCTCGACGCTGGTATCCCCCTATGGCTGGTGGGGGTGAGCCCGTGAGTCCGCACAAAGGCACCGGCGATTATATTGATGGCTTTGGCAATCGCATGACGGTGCTCGCAGTAGCAAATCCGACGGTGACGGGAAAGCAACCCGCACGCTTATATGACCGAGGCCCGGGGTGGGGATTGGTGATCCTTGATAATGTGAATCGTACTGCCACCTTTGAGTGTTGGCCGCGGTATAGCCAGCCCACGAGTCCCAAAGCTCAACAGTACCCAGGCTGGCCTATCACGGTGACACAGGAATCGTTAGATGGTCGTTCTCCATATAGCCATCTACCAGAGATTGCTGCTTTGGAAGTTGATCGAATTATTACAGTGATTCGTTTGAATCCCAAACTTCCTGAAGAAAGGGAGACGATCTATTCATGGCGGTTGAGATCTGGCGCAGCATGGAGTCCGCCGGTGTATTCAGCAGGAGATTACCTGATGGAGAAACGAGTGGAGAGCGAAGGATCCGTGACTACCTCAGAAGTCATAAATGTTTCCTAATGTATGTATGAGTATAGAAGCGATCAGATTAAACCCTGAAGCTTGTGGTTGTGGGTTATTGGGCTAGGCAGTGTGTTGTCTCCGCTTTAGAATGAATCGACACATATCGAAACAGAAGAAGGTTTGTCAAATGAATGGTGTACCGATTTTTCGAATAGTACTGAGTCTACTTTTTTCCATTCAATTGATTTCGCCGACTCTCCTATTTGGACAAGACGATGTTGGACCAGGCGATAAAACAGAGGTGAAGAAATTCGTCCTCACTGCTGAAGAGCAGGAATCAGTTCTCGATTTATTCCATACGACGACTGAAAAGATATCACCAGAGGGCGTTCTCGAAGTGAGCTATGATTTCACGAAGGACGATGAGAGTCTTGGAGACGACTGGGCCCCTGTCCCAACCAGTGTTTTTGGCAACGTGGGGCAAACAGTACGCTGGAGTCGGGCGTCTGAGGCAAGCCGGGTTGGGTTTAATGATGCGATCTATTTTGCTGATAAAGGGCAGTGGTTTCATCGGGCTGTTTTTGAGCCCAATGTCCGCATGGATATACATGCCAGATCACTCGTCGGCGGCCAAAGAAAAGATTTCTTTTGTGCGGTATTTGGCTGGTCAAAAAAGTTATCTCGTCGAGTGGGCTCAAACCTTGGCAATCAGATCATGCGGATTAGCGGAGTGAAGTCCGCAGGCGCAGTGGGACCTTCGCCACAAATCGTTTTCCGGGAGCCCCACAAGTTTGGGTATCAATTGGAGACGGGTAAATTCCAAGTGATCCGGAATGGCCGATCGGTCACTGAGACAGAGAGTAGTAAATTTCTGAAAGGCCTTGGATCCGGCCAGGTGGGCTGTGTCTGGAGCGGAAAAGTCAGTATGTGCGTCGGAGAGATTTCGATCCGAGGCCAGTTGGACTTTGACTGGGTGGGCAAAAGAATCCCAGAAATTGGTAAACGCTGGAAGGCACATCAGAAGGCCGCCTCCGCCAAATCGAGTAAGAGTTAGTCCGCCCTCCTTCTATTTTGATAAATACCATATGAAAATGAAATGGCACGGGATCCTTCCATCTGTGTCCCTCGTTCCCCCTGTGAGCTGAATCCACGCTTTTCTGACGGACGACTGAAACTGAGAGCGTCCAATAAAGAGAGTAAGTCGGATTCTGATGATGAGGCCAGTGCCCGGTGGCCTTAGGGATGGAAGAGTAAGATATGAATACCCTCATTTTGACAGGTCTACTGTCAGTTTTAGTGACATCAGGAACTCCACCAGAGAATCCTGTTCAAGATTCGAGCGTCATGAATCTCAATAAGGAACAGCAAGAGAAGATTCTTGAATTGTTCCAGGCGAGTGAAGAGGCCATCACTCCAGATGGCGTTTTAACTCTGATCTATGAGTTCGACGATGAAGAACCCGAAGCAGCCGATGATTGGTTTCCACCGGTACAGTCGGGGGTTTCTGCATCTCTTCGTTGGGCCAATGATGGCAGGACTTTCAGCAGGTATTTCAACAACGGCATCGTCTTGTCGAAAAGTGGGGAATGGTTTCACGACGCGAAATGGCAACCGCAGGTTCGCATGGAAGTCGAATTCGTTTCTTTCACGACTGGGAATTCCAGTAGAAAAGATTTGGTCGCGAGCGTCTTTGCTTGGTCACGAAAAAATAGTCGTCGTGTCGGAAGCCACTTGGGATACCAGTTGGTAAAAATATCGAAGACGAAAGTGGTCGCAGCTCAAGGGAAAGCGCCACTCTTAATGCATGACGAAAAATTGCGTTTCGGATTCGATTTGGAAGACGGTTGTTTTTCGACGTTAGTGTTGGGATCAAAGCGTGAAACCACATGTTCCAAAAAGTTACTCAAAAAATTAGAGAGTGGCCAAGTTGGGATGATATGGAGTGGCGGGGTTCAAGGAGTCGTGGAGCAACTGAAAATCACAGGACGTCTCGATGTCGATTGGATACAAGAGAAGATCCCTGGATTTGATATGAATCCTTCTCCGTTGGGTCAGCTTCAATCCGTTAAGTCGTCAGTTTGACTCAAGATCTCGAGACAATTTTCTCCCCGGTCTCTCCCTCTCGTCTTATGCTGGAGCCATTGATATCCAACATGAGTTGAACAGTGGAGGCCAGTGGAGACCCCTAGCCATGAATTTCCAGATGGGGAGAAGGGTTCTCTCAAGCCCTCTTCCTCTCCAGAGCAAGTGGCGTTGTGGCGACGGAACTACAAGAAGATTCTGTGCCTAAACTTCTTTTGGATGTTCCTCATCGTGATGCCTGTGGTGGTTCCTTTTATGGAATCCTACGGACTGGGCATGACGGAGATCTATCAGTTACAGGCCATATTCGCCATCTCGGTGGTCTTGTTAGAAGTACCCTCCGGATATCTCGCAGATCTTTTTGGTAGAAAAGCCTCTCTTGTCGTCGCGGGCTTTTTTCACGGAAGTGCGTTTACTGTTTTGGCGCAATCAGAGAACTTCTGGGGATTTGTCATCTTCGAGTTATTGGCCGCTTTGGGAAATAGTTTCTATTCTGGAAGCGATGTGGCACTGCTTTATGACACTCGTGAAGCTCTCGGCGAATCATCTGAAGACAGTCGAATACTGGGTAAGAAATTGATGTGGTCACAGGTGGGCGAGACGGTCGCTGCTCCAATTGGAGGGCTTCTTGTTCTCGGTGGGGTTCTCTGGCCAGCACAAGTCAATGCATGGGTCGCCTGGATCCCGATGATCGTGGCGATGAGTCTTGTAGAGCCACCGCGACGGAAACTAGAACATCGTCATAGAGAAAATTTAAGCCGGTTGCTCCGTGTGATCTTTCGGACAGATCCCTTACTCCGCTGGACATTCTTTTCGTTGGTGGCTTATGGATTGACCACCTTGATGGCGGTGTGGGCATTCCAGGGTTATTGGCGATCGATGGAAGTACCATTGGTCTGGTTCGGTCTGATTTGGGCGCTTTATAATCTCACCGTGGGCATGGTGGGCAGAGGTGCGACCCGATTAGAGGGCAAAGTTGGGCCGCGTACGATCTTGATTTTTATCGGGATCCTGCCCGTGGTGGGCTATGGCGGCATGGGTCTTGTCTATTCAGGACCGGATACCTCTGCAGTGCTCATGATATGTGGAATCGCGATCGGTCTTTGTTTCAGTATCAGTCGGGGACTGACTCAAGTGGTGACCAAAGGAGCCCTGAATTCGAGAGTGCCCGCAGAATTGCGAGCGACAGCCAATTCACTTTCTAGCTTGGGCGTCAGAATCGGCTTTGCACTTTTCGGCCCCTTGCTGGGGTGGAGCTTCGATGAAAACGGATACCCGCCAAGCCTGCTCATATCTTCATCTGTATGTATTTTATTCGCAGTCTTTATTCAGTTCCCGCTGGTGAAAAAGTTACCTCAAAAAAGAGAGTAATTTCCAAGTTTCTTGACCAAAGGCTGAATACCGGCCCTTGCTCGTTTTCAGCTGTCTAGCCGTATCCAAAAAGATCCCAGCAACACCTCTTTACTCCTCCGTGAATTACATCGGGTTGCGCAACTGTCAGGACTCTCCACCCACTGGGAATAGTTTGGGTCACGAAAAGAATTTGAAGTGTATAGGCGCCTATGTAATTCCACAGCCAACCTCCGCTACCAGGTAAGCGTTGTACGAAGTTGTTCGAATCTGCAGTCGAACTGGAAAAATGCTCATTCGGACTTAATGACGCCTCAGTTCTCGATTTCATCTGCGGTAAAATGGCGATTCTTTTTGCGAAAGAGTTGTGTGGCTCAAACTGAACTTGAAAGCCTTTTTTAAGGACGTCAGAGTAGTCTGACGTATTGAAATCCTAATACTGATTGTCCTCGCCGAGGATTCTCCCAGATCCATTGCTCCCAAAAACAACTAGAACCGTGCCTGTCATTTGTTCCTCAATCCAATCAATAACCAGTAATATAATTTATTTGATTATCAGAGGTTTTTACGGCTGTGAAAAAGGGTTTAATCCTGAATTCGAGATGCTCTCAAGCATTCGGGCTCTTTTGAGAGCCATATGCCCATAAGCGGCTTGTAATGTAATTTGTGCAATCGCCATCAAGCCAATAAAAAAGAACATGGCTTCTGCTGCATCAGGGTCCCTGTAAGCCGTCTGCTCAAGAGTTCTCAAGAATGTGTTGCTCGACAAACCCGTGATTAGTAAGTGACCAATTCCTGCTGCTAATGATAATCCTATGGGCATCTTTGCCATTGCTAAGTTTCTTCGTTCATTTACAGAGTTGAACTCGGTTGCCCAGCGATAATAGAGGTTTGGAATTCCGTATAAGTTATAGATAGGAATAAGCGTTCTTGCGAGAATTGATCCGGTCGAAAGCCCATTCCCAAATTTCCCGAGTTTTTCCCATACGAGTTGAACTTTTGTAAAACAATAAATATTGAGAATGACTGCACCAAGAATTGAGTAGATCGGTGGATCATCTGGGAGGAAACCTTGTACAAGAAAACCAATAATAAATATAGGTAGCCAATATCCACTCCCTGGAAGATCTCTTTGCAAGTTCGAATCGTTTTGACTATCACCGGATTTGGGGTTGGCGCCGGTTGAATTTACCGAAGGCTGGCTGTTTCCCAGAGTGATAGATCGTGCATCCGTTCCGCTGGCGATGAATTCGACCTGCATTCCTTTTCTGAGAGTGAGGCCTGGAGGGCAATCTGATTTTTCGAAATCATATCGCATACCGTCTTCGGCGATGATTCTGCCGGATCCATTGCTTTGAAAAACGACGTCGACGGTTCCATTCATGGGATCACTCCTGCTTGAATATCGGATTGATTGATAACTATATAAACTTTCTGAACCATATACAACGCTGGCACGTCAAGTGGATCCAGATGGGCATGCTGCACCAGAAGATCAACCTGCCAAGTATGCTAATGGAGAGCAATGAGTCATGAAAAAAGAGCCAATCGGACTCTTCTTCAAAGATATACATTCCAAGAAGATACAGGTTGGAGAAGAATCAAGAAAAGCCCACGGTCAAGGTCAGCGGCATCGAAACTGCTTTTACTTGCGGAAAATAGGGCAAGCCTTTGGAGTTGAAGTCTCTCACCCAGAAAAAGAAGACAAATGGCAAGCCGACAATATTCACGGGTGGCAGCGAGCACGTGTACATGGCATACCCGGGGTGGATTCGATCAGACATTCGCTGGAGAGTTTTCCAAAGAAAATAGACGAGTCCCATCAGGTAAAATGATTCCAGAAATAAGACGGACTCTGACCAACCTGAATTCTCAATCGGCAAAAAGAAAGCGAGTGTGATCACCGCAAATCCCGGGACCCAAAATCCGCTGCCGGGGAGTTTTTGAACATATCCTTCTGGAGTTAATTGTGAACCCGCGATTGGAATCTCTTTCAAGTTTTCTGATTCCCCTACGATTCGAACATGTAATGCCTGTGAATTTTCGGGAGTGAAGGAAACTTGAACTCCACGACTTGGTGTTTGATTAGACTTCCAATCCAAACGAGTGAAGTCAAATGGAAGACCATTTTCACCCCGGATTCGGCCTGTGCCTGTACTGGGAAAGTACACTTCAATTTCACCGGTCATATTAGCCTTTCTCTTCCTCGATGGATTTCCTGAGCGCAGGGTGGGTTATTGCTGTGAGGGGACAAAATTATCTATGCGAGACCCATCAGGGACGAGAGAGCCGGAGCAGTTCTTCAGCCAAGGCCAAGCCCACAAGTGAATAGTTCATGGCAGAGCCGTTGTAGTGGCAATACCAGTGCCCGCCTCGAGCGCGGAATTCCCGGTTCAGTTCAGGGGTTGGCAGCTGATTATCATCCGTATCAGGGATCCCCTTTTCCTTTTTCTCATTCCACCAGCGGTCGCTGATCTTTCGCAGTTCTTCGAGTCGTTCGTCCCAATATGCTGTTGTGGGAACGAAGGAGACATTTTTGAGGTCTGCAATGTTCGCGACCCTTTTCTGTGCTTTACGAAAAGCCATCATGGCTTGAGCCTCGCCATCATTTTCGTTTTTGCGGGCTCGAATCTCCATCTCTTCGCCCCCGACCCCCAGCTCTCCGATCACAAAGGGAAGTTCAGGAGCCCCCAAGTCTTTACGAATATCTCTGATCATGGCTTCGAGGTGTGAGGGATAGTCTGCAATCAGAGTGGCTCCTATCTTCTCGCCGTCCAGTTCGACGTGCCATTGGCAGAAATCGTTCCAGCCCTGAAACCATGCCATACCCGCCAGTTCGTATGAGTCCGGCTCTCCGATTTCGGCAAGAGCCCCTCGGATCTCTTGAATCATCTTTCGATAGAAGAGACCGGCTTCACGTTCTTCGCCTTCTTTTTTCCTGTGATCGAGAAATTTCTTTACGTCTCCTTGTGGGGGTCCGGAGAGAGGAGAGCGAAAGTCGCAGTAGACATCTTTTCCTCCCCATGCGGTTTTGATGAGCAAAACAGGTTCTTTAAAGTGGTCACCCATCACAGTGCCAAAGAGAAGTTCGGGTCCGATTTCTTTTTCGTCATAGCCCCAGCCCACAGTCAGAGGTCCCTTGCTGGGGTCTTTTCGTGACCAAGAAATTGAAACATCGTCGCGTACTTTCCATTTTCCGTCGTCGGTTTGAAGTTTTTTTAGCCAGTGGCCGAATTCAGGGTGCTCCCCCAAGATCTTCAAACTATGAGTTTGGCCATGCCCTTCCATATTGGATTGGCCAGCGAGAATGAAGACTTTGATCGGTGCAGCGGGACGTTGTTCGCCGTCTCCAGCGTGTCCGATTGCAGTTACGAAGAATGTCGCGAATAGGCTTAAAACTAGAAAGAAGTCGCATTTCATGTCTTTTGCTCCTCGGAATCGTGAACACAAAAGTAGTCCCTTTTTGACATCGGTCAGGCATATTTGAAATGACATGATGAGTGAGAAAAGTCGCAGATGCGATGACACTTTTCCACGTCTGTTTTTCGGAGAGTATCTCCACAGAAAAAAAACTATGAAGACACTTCAATCTGTGACTTGAACTGAGGCGATAAAACAGAGAAGATGTAGGCACATCAGGATCGAGGGGGCCGGGTCGTCCGAAGGATCACTTCCGGAGGCGAAAACTGGCTGGGGAGGTTGAGACGCGAGCGAAGTTGTCGCATCGTTTCGATCCCTGGGGAAAAGTCAGTACGGCCCCCTCTATATCCTCAACTTCTTCACGTGCATATTTTCTTCACTCGCATATTTTTTTCATCCGCATATTTTTTCACCTGCATATTTTTTCACCTGCATATTTTTTCACCTGCATATTTTTTCATCCGCACATATCCTCAGCTGCATATCCGCTCACCCACGCATCTCTTTGCCTCCACAGCATCTTTATCTTTCACGCACATGTCTGCTCGTATTCATCTGTAAGTATGCTTTTGGGCTATGGACCTGCATGAGGTGCATCATCGTTTGGGCGTTCAGTGGAGAGTTTTTCGAATCATTATCGGCGACTTCCACGCCTACTGTTTCGCTGAGATGAAATGCAGGCGACGAGATGATATTCAGACCAAGCCGTCGTATTCGGCGTCTCGGATCACGGCCTACAGAGTAGCCTTGGAACCGGAAGCGGTCTTGGCCTCATTTTTAAGAGTATAGTGAGGCCTTCTCCGAGGTATGCTCTGGAATGATGTCTTTGAAGACTGACGAGAGACCGAGTAAATTAACCCGTGTTACATTCATTGCATGCGTTGCAGTTGGGACCATTTCGCTTTGGCGAGGGGTGCCACAGAAGAATATTGAAAATGAGATGGAGCCTTCATGTCCGCCGATCAAATTTCACGCAGAGGGTTTTTAGGAACAGGAGCCGCCGCTGGAGCAGGTTTGCTGTGGACCTCGGCTATGGGAGGTTGCGCCCTTCCTGTAGGGGGACGTGTTGTCACTCCTCACTCTGCAGAATCGGGCAAAGCAAAAAACATCATCTTCCTGGTCGCTGATGGCATGAATACCGGGACATGGACCTTGGCGGATTATTGGCTTCAGAAGCAACAGAATAAGCGCACGGAGTGGGTGAATTTGTATGCAGAGCAGTTGGTTCAACGTTCATTGATGGAGACCTGTTCTGCGAACTCCTTGGTGACCGACTCTGCTGCTGCGGGCAGTTCATGGTCTTGTGGGCAACGCATCAATAACGGCGCGATCAATTTTGACCCCGATGGCAATTCGCTCGTCACTATTCATGACCGCATCAAAAAGAGTGGGCGTTCGACGGGACTCGTCACCACGACAAGAATGACTCATGCAACACCGGCATCATTTGCTTCGTCGGTGAGCAGTCGTGGCATGGAAGATGAGATCGCTCTGCAGTATCTCAATAATGGAGTCGATGTCTTATTGGGAGGGGGCGCTCGTCACTTTAGTGCTCAAACTCGTAAGGATGGCGAAGATCTTTTTGGAAAATATAAGGCGTCAGGATATCAAGTTCTGCAAACAAGGAATGAGTTGTTGGCCCCGACAAGGCAATCTTCCGACAAGATATTAGGCACGTTCTGGCAAACCCATCTGCCCTACAGTATCGACTGGAATCAGCAGCCGAAAATCGCTCAGCGAGTCCCCAAGCTTTCCGAAATGATGAGAGTGGCCCTGAAATCCTTGGATCGAAATCCGAATGGGTTCCTTTTGCAAGTTGAGGGTGGACGGGTCGATCATGCTGGGCATGGAAATGATCCAGGTGCGATCGTTCATGACCAGTTGGCTTTTGATGAGTGCATAAAGGTCGCGTTAGAATTTTCTCAGGAAAACCCGGAAACCCTCGTCGTTGTCACGACGGATCACGGGTGCGGCGGTTGCCAACTGAATGGGGTGGGCGCTTCTTATGTCGATACGGATTCGACGTTTTACGAAGGTATCGGTGCGATTCGAGCCAGTTACGAATATTTGAAGAATCAACACAAGACGCTTCCACGTGAAGAGTTTCGAGATCTCGTTGAGGAATTGATTCAGCTTTCATTGACCGATGCACAAATCGATACCTTGGATGAGCACAAAGACGGTTTATATGAGGTCTCTAATTATTTGAGAAAATGGCACGACCCGTTTAAGCGTACAGGTGTGAATTTCACAAGTAGTAATCATACCGGTGAGTTCGTCGAGCTGAGTTCATGGGGACCGGGAAGCGGATTGTTGAATGCGTGGATCAAGAACACGGACGTGAATCAGGTGATGCGCAAGGTTCTTGAGTTGTCCTGAACTGAGAACGGGTTGTCAGGTGTTTCCAGAGGGGTCTATTTTTCGGGTGCGTCTGCGGATTCTTTTTCAGCAGGAATCACCGTTGGAGGGTGCTGCCCTAAGAGCCCTTTGCGGACATCTTTAGTGGGAGGCTTTTCTCCCACGTACATACGAAACACCAGATCTTGAAATCCCTTGCTGGATTCGATGAGAGTTTTGCTCTCTCCCTGAATAATCGTTATCCCCAATCCGGGAAGAGATTCGATACGCATCGATGATCTCTTGGGGGCTGCTTTTACACCGTCGATGAATTTTTGGATTTCACGAGAAAACTGCGTCTTCTCAAGGGGGGTCGCATTGACTCGAAATGATTCGCGATAAGCTTTTTGCATATCCTCCTCATTGAGGGAGCGAACGAAACGAAGCTCAAGGCAGCGGGCTTCATCCCTTTGAAGAATCTCTTCAGAGTCGGAACAGGTGTTTTCTAACCAAAGCGCAATTCTGTACAAATCGAATTTAAAGAAGCCCCATTCGCAAAGAGCTTCCCCATTGAGTTTCAGTTGTCGATTTTCGATCTTGAGAGTGGAGGGGAATTTGTCGCCATGTGCAGGGGATGCACAAAATAAAACACCAGCGAAGAGTGGCAGGATAAGAAGCGTAATTTGTGCTGACGGAATGATGACCTCCGGAAATACAGAACTAAGATTCTTCTAAATATTCAAGGTTCAGTGGGGTATGGGCAAGTTGGATTTCACTGAAACAGGGATAAGCTGAACGATATCGTCGATCACCACAGAGTACGGCGGAACTATTTTGAAGAGAGCAGCTGGTTCAAAGTCGCTGAATCAGCAGCGCTGCGGAATTTCGACATAAAAGTGTCCAAGTCGGGAATGGAATAGCTCTCCGCTGACGGCCATTGAGTTCCTATTTCGGGCTTTCGGTCGAAGGTCTCGATCTCAGTTAAATAAGAGAGGTAGGCAAACTCGAAACCGGCACGGACTGCCGAAATGATGGAGATGAATTCTTCTTCTGTGACCATCGATTTCGGATATGACCAGGTCGTGGCTCCCATCACCTCATCTTTGACCCAGTCTGTTTTGGGAGAATCGGGGTGTTCGTTGTGGCAAGTCACACACGCCATTGCAGACGCAAAATCTGGAAACATGGCTGTTTCGATGCCAGAGTTTGGGTCTTTGTAAAAGACGGGTTCTTTTGTGGACAAAAGTGATTCAAATTTTTCAATCTGAATCCCTTCAAAACTATTAGTCGGAGTGATGGGCTGATGTGACCCTAGGAACAGATCTAGTTCCACTGGATTGATATCGATATTGCTCGCAGCTTTTGCCAAGAATAGTGCAGGTAGCGGCCCCGCTTGAATGTCAGCATTTTCCCAGTCTTCGTCGAATTTCAGTCCCGCTTTCTTTCCTTGTCCGACGATAGACTTTGTGTAGAGAGTCCGAACGATGTCGTTCTCTTTTGCGATAACTCGAAAGACATCTTCGATGGGAATAGAGGCTGATCCTCGTGCGTCTTCTAGCGGCAAAGGTGCGCTGACAAAAGTCCATGTGATCAGCAATATCAGTAATAAGGCAATGATATGGGAAGAAGAAATCTTCATCGGAGGGTTCCCCTCTCTTTGAGGTAAGGGGTCCGCAAGTCTCCATAGGGAGCTGCAGATTTCCCGTCGAGGTAGTTTTGAATGGTTTCCACTTTATGAGCGTCTTCTAAGAGAAATATCTTCTCTCGCTGATGGCCACCGTGAAATTCATGGCATTGTAGACATGTTTCCCAACGCCCTTGAGCAATGAGTTCAACATGGGTGGGAGTGGTCGTGTCAGGTTTCTTGCCCCAGACTTCGTGGCAGTGCATACAGAGAGTCATCGCATGTTGCATCACGCTTGAAGAGTGGTGGTCATGGCAACCACTGCATTCTCGGATGCCCAGCATTGTATCTAATTCGTAGTACTTCGATTTTCGAAGCTTTTGTTGAGGATGGAAGTTCTCCTTCATCGGATGGCAGGCTTCGCAATCGGCAGACTCCACAGGCTGTGTCAGGAAATCAGCACCGTGCTGGCGTGATCCCAGCCAATGATAGACATTGGCTTGAACTTGTTGGCGTATCGTTCCTTCAGCAGTTTCATGGCATTGGTCGCATGCCATACCCTCATGCATTTCGTTGTCCCCGCCGGGGCTGAGAAACTGCTCCGTCGATGGAGATGTCATCGCTGCGACGCTGAGCACTGTTACGAAGATGCCTGCCATGAGTGGCAATTTTCTAGGAAACTTTGATATCGCCATTCAAGGACCTCCATGACCCAGTATGAGCCATACGTGATAAATCGCGAGAGCACTGAGGAGTATTGATATTCCAATATGGGGAAAGAGCCACCAGCGGAGATATGTTTGCTGCGTCTTCCCATCGTTGATCAGGGACCTGTCTGCGACCCCTATTAAAGTATGGGTGATGAACAAAAGGGATATGAGGCCAAGCAGCCCGGTACCGGTCGAACTTCCATGAAGCAGGAGGAGCAGTGGTGAGAAAGCCCCGATGCGGCGGTGAAGATGAAGTGTTGTGGAGGGATCAGATCCGCGGTTCCAAACACGTTGCCAAGGAAGAATCCATTGCCAGCCAAGGAACCCTAATAGACAACTCCCCGAAATCCAGTGACCCAAACTTGTTTGCTGCCATGAGATCAGAGCTTCTGGTAGCGCTCTTTGAGTGAGAATAAGGGCGGTCGAGATGGAAGTGATCAAGCCGATGATCAAAGACAGATGGTCAACAGGAAGATTGCTAGACTTCAAAGAATGTCGAGGAAGAAAGCGTTCTCTCTTGATGAACTTGGAATCGATTTCTAAAGATCTTAAAGCGGACTGCATATCATTCTCGTATGACTCAGGGCCGCAGATCATCCATAACGCACCAGGGAATCTTTGGTGGTATTTTTCCAAGTCCTTCAGCGTGATTCTTTGGCCGCTTGAAGTTGACCGAGGGATGTATTCCAAACAGGCATACTCATTGGAGAGGTCTTCTAATTCATCAGAGTAAGGTCTTGTGTGGCGTTGATTTGTCGAGTGATCGATGACGATGTTGCAACCATAAGAGAGTTGTACTCGTGCTCTTGCGCAAGAAATCGCAGGCGTGACACCAATCCCTGCGACGAGAAAGACAATCGGTTGAGATGCCATGAGCTCGGCAGTGAAGTCTCCCTGTGGAGGAGAAATCTTGACGGTGAAGTTTTTGTTGTTTGAATCGGTTATCCAGCGAGTGAAGAGACCATGTGGCTCTTTTTTGAATGTGATTTCCCGCCACCGAGATTCTGATCCTGAACTTGAAAGAGTATAAGACCTTCTAATTTTCTCTCCATGGATTTCGCATTCGATGATGGCGTGTTGTCCTGATTTGAATTGAGGAAGCGGTTCAGTATTTTGAGGAGAAAACCGAGCTCTGAAGATGTCTGTTGCGACTTCTTTCAGTCCTGAAAGGTACATCTCTGAAGTGTTGTCTTCTTCGACGATGGCGTTTATGTCGCTACGACAACCTCCGCAGATTGTTCCAGCACCGGTGCAAGCAATCAAACGATCAGCGCTATCACAGCCTTTTTGTTTGAGTGTTTCTAATTCGGAACGAGTAATCTGCATGCAATGGCAGAGAATATCTGGATCGGAATCATCGGTGAAGAGGACGCCCGTGCTTTGGAACTGCTGAATATCTTCAGCGGTAAATTGGGCTTTGTTTCGGATGGCCTCGACGAAGAGGCCCGCCTCTTCAGTGGGACCATGGAATTCGAGCCCTGTGATATGCCCGTCCTCCATTTCGATAGTACGTTCGATGGCACGCCCTTTATCTTTATACATAAAAACGATGGCGTTTGAGCACTGAGGCTTAATGTCTATCTTTAGGAACGTATTTGATATCCCTATTTGAGAGATCAACTCTCGATCTCCTTCGATGCGCATCGAAGAAATAAATAAAGGGTTTCCGTCAATCGTTTCATGGAATTGAAGAACCATTTCACCGCTGCGATTGCGATAGATTCTTCGCAGTGCAGACCAGTACTGGGACATATTGTAGTCATCTTCTGCGATAGGAAGAAAATCGTTTTTCTCCAGCAGCATCAGCTTGCAGTCCGTAAATGCACGAGCACTCGCAGAGCGGGTTGTGTTTAGAATCACTCCAAGTTCACCAAATAGTTGGTGTTGGTTGAGAGTTGAGTAGGCTTGCTCTCCCTTTTCGGTCCGACGGTAGATTTCTACAGAGCCGGATAAGATATAGAAAACGCAGGACGATTCGTCGCCCTCATGAAAGATGTCTTCACCTTTTGAGTAAGATCGTTCATGTGGGAGTTCTCTTAGGGATTTCTGCTGTGTTAGAGCGCGAAACAAAGAGGAAGTTTCTGTCAACTTGTCCCGTAGCTTGAGCCGTTCTCCGCGAGAAGAGCTGAATTTTACAAGCTGCGATAGGCCACCGACTTTTTCAATAATCGAGTAGGGAATTTCAAGAAGTTGAGTTTCCCGATTAGATCTGACAGAAGCGCTACGAAGCTGGCGGTCTCTAGTGAGGGCCCATTCTCCAATAATATCTCCTGCACTCGTAGAATAAGAAAGAATCAACTCTTCGATATCTGCATCGCTGAATAAGTTCTTTGGAGATTTGTATTTGAAAATCTCTAGTTCACCTGCGCTAAGAATAAAGAGAGAAGATCCCTGATCGCCTTCCGAGAAGAGAAGTTGCCGGCTTTGAAGAGTGATGAGTGAAGAATGTCGGGCGATTTCAATCATCTGCTCAAGTGAGGCCCATGAAAAAGCTTCACACTTCTCAAGGAGCTTTATTGGCGTTGCTTTTGAAGTCAAGTTGGCGGGCATGGCGGGTAACTCTCCTTTATCGGTGATTCTATAGAGTTCTTATGAGATTGTCTTCCTTTCAACCTGTTTTGTTCCTGCGATGAAGCCGGTAGCCCATGCCCACTGGAAGTTGAAGCCGCCGATGCGTCCATCCACATCGAGAATTTCACCCACAAGGTGCAACCCTGGAGAAACTCTCGATTCCATAGTTTTGAGTTGTACTTCTTCGAGGGGTATTCCACCCATGGTGACCTCGGCATAAGTAAAACCGCGATCTCCCTGAATCGGGAGATTGAGAGCACAGCATGTTTGCGTCAGGGACTTTCTGTCCTTCTTGGTCAACTGAGCACAAGAACCCGTGGCATCTACGCCTGCCAAGTGAAGTATTGTTTCGACTAATCGGTCACCATGCCACTTTCGAAGGATGTTGCGGGGCGATTTCGTTCCTCCGTGAAGGAGTGCATTGACGATCTCTTCTTCAGGTACATGTGGGAAGAAATTCAAGAGGAGAGAAGAGTGGTTGTCGTTTTCATGAGCATCTCTCCAGTAGCGACTGACATCCAAGATGCCCGGTCCTGAAAGTCCAAAGTGAGTACAGAGAATACTATGAGTCGTTTGGTGTAGAAGTTTTCCAGATTGATTTTTGACCATCAGGGTTGCTTCGAAAGACAGGCCTGAAAGTGATCTGAGTGGATGTTCGCCGGGGAGAATCAGCGGGACGAGGGCTGGGAAGATTCTTTCAGTGATACTGTGTCCCAGGGATTGAGCCATCTTGTAGCCATGTCCGTCGGAGCCCGATTTCGGTAAAGCCTGACCTCCAGTTGCCAAAATGATGCGTTGAGAACGAATCATTCCCCATTCTCCGTTGATGGAATAACCATCCGTGATGGGAAGAATGGATTCGACACGTTGGGGGTGACGGATCACCACGTTCGCATTACGGCAAGCATTCAACAGTGCATCGAGAATGGTACGGGCTTTATCTGTGACTGGAAAAAGCTTCCCGGTGTCTTCCCTCTTCAGTTCGACACCTTGATCGGCGAAGAAGGTGATGGTGTCTTCGACAGTAAAACGTCGCAAAACTTTACGGATAGCATTAGGCGTGCCACCGGCGTAATCCTTGGGGTCGACGCTATGGTGCGTGACATTACAGCGCCCACCGCCGGCCACTAGAATTTTGGCGCCGAGTTTCTTGGCCCCGTCGAGAACGAGAACTCGTTGCCCCGCCCTTCCGGCAAAGATCGCCGCAAAGAGTCCTGCTGCTCCGGCACCCACGACCACCAAATCGTATTTTTCTTCTGTAGAAGTCATATACAAAGAATAGCGGAGAGGCCCGAAGAGCAACGAGAAACTGAAGTATCGGATTTCTGGAATTATGTTTTTGAAAACGTAAGTGCATTTATATTAAGTACTTATGTGGCTGCGGGATGGCTGTTCATGTCTAGAATTGGTGAGCAAGTCAGGTGTGCGAGGAACTGGGCACCCCCGTCGTGCGTTATTCTGTGACACTTGTGGGGAATGATCGCGGATGGACGGTGAGTTTTTGAAAGGGTGTGTGAGTGTGGGTGTGCCCCGTTCCTGTCTGATCACAGAATTCGAAGCGAATTCAAAGGGTCAGAATAAAACCAATAGTTTGCTCTTACTTTTAGCATGCTTCAGCGTGTTCCTCAGTTGTGACTCTGTCGTCGTCGCACAATCAGGGGCAGAAAATGAAAGCCTCGAGCAGCGGCTTCTTCAGCCCAAATTGAAGCTCGATGCATGGCTCTTTCAAAAACGTCCAACCATGAATCTAGCCTTTGACCTCAATTCTCGAATTGTTGTCAGGGAAGGAAAAGACGAGCCGGGTTTTGTAAATTGGTTTGGAATAGATTTCGTAGATCAAATTGACTGGAACGGATTGCCGCTGGCGTCCGTGATCATGCAAGCGTATGCCGTTCAGGTCGTAGACCTTCCAAAAACGCCTATCATTTTCGATGACCCCAAAGATTGGGAACTGCAATGGCGCTTTGTGTACCTCGACTTTGACGGTTTCGCTCACAAAGGATATTCCCTGAAGGTGGGGCATTTTCAGGTTCCATTCGGATTGGAATGGAACAGTGATACGACGGGAACTCTGAGGCAGTACACAAATGCGAAGAACCTAGGTGTCAAAGCAGACTGGGGAGTGAGTGTTCACGGAACCCGAAGTGGATTCGATTACGAACTATCTTTGACACGGGGAAGCGGTAATGAATACAGGGATGTCGGTGACAACCATGTGATTGCTGCAAGAGTCGGTTCCCGTTTTGGCGATACCCTTTCATGGGGCTTGTCGTATCTTGATGCAAATCTAACAGGTCAAGATGCGCCCATCGGTATGACTTCTTTCCCGGCTCCTCAGAGGGAGCGATGGGGTATGGATGTTGCGCTGACTCATACCAAAACACAGTGGTTAGCGGAGTATAGTCGCGGAACCAACGGATCTCAGGGCGTGTGGACCAGTCTTGTGGAGTTTAATATTGAAGAACCCACAGATAGAAATCTGACCTACATACAGCTGACAGGGTCTGGGGTTCATTCTGAAACCGATCTCAACATGACACTTCAGTCAAACGTGGGTTACAAAAAATACCTGGGCCCTAACTTATCTTTAGAAGTTCAATGGACGCATGATATTGAACTTCCGGGAGCCGCTAAGCCGGGTGAAACAGGCGTTTTCCAAGTGAGATACAGGTTCTGAAATGAGAAAGAACAGCACCATGAGAAGGCTATATTTTTTAACGACTGCTTCATGTGTATTTTTCGCATTTATTGCACCCATGGGATTGGAAGCGAAAGATGAATCCGATGAGTACCGTAGAGAAGTCAGAATCGAACCGTTTTGCTCACTGCCTAATTTTACGTCTGAAGTGCCAAGGCTGTTTGAAGACACTGAGTTTTACCAGATCTCTTCGATGCCGTTTTTTGTCAACGAAGAGCACCGTAATAAAATAAGAAAAGACTTAGAACCCTTAGTGCTCCCCTATGATTCACTTGGGAGACACCAGATGTACTTCCCTGTTACGAAATGGAATGTTCCATTAGGAATGGTATTGGTCCGTAACATCCTCGAGTACAAATATGGTGCGGTTACAGTCGGTTGGCGTTTTGATTTCGATTACAACTTTATAGATTTCTTCGTCGATAGCCGCGATCCGAATGCCAAAGTAATCAGCAATAAGAAGAATGAACTTATCGCAGCAATGTCGAATATAGATCCGGATAAGTTGATTTCATGGCTAGATGATAGAGAAATCAAACTATCAGAAGAGGGGGCTTCGATTTTGGGGCCCGTGATTGGCGATAGCTCCGGTATCAGCGAATTGGCCGCTATCGTTATATATTCTGCGGTATTGAATCGTTCAAGCGCAAGAAATGTATGCGAAGACGGCATCAGTTTGATCAGGAAATTCAAACGGCCATTCCAGGAACTGAAAAGAGATTCGGAATTGGCGCATTGGCTTCAAGCAAAGTCTGTACAAACCGTCGGTTTATTCGAGGAGATACCAAGGAGTATCATTCGAGAGGCATGCCGAAGTATCAAGGCGACACTGGCTCCAGAAATGACTGAGATGACATGTCGCCCACAGCAAGTCATACACCTCGATAATAAGAGTGGTGAAAAAACGCACTGGATTCTGGACCAGAAAATTGAATTGGACGGCGATCAGCAATACATCCGGTGGCTACTCGATGATGAGTCAAGAGTGCTCTCTGTCGATAGACTCGGAGGCGATCTGGCGTCTTTTCCCGAAGTGAGCGATTTGATTCAGAGTATATTGAGAGTGGTAAATAAGTCTCCAATAGTTCAGCTTCACGAGTGTAACTCTGGATCTGAAGTAAAGGTGTACCAGGTGCAACAAATTTGCTTAAGGATCCAGAATGCACTATCGGTGAAATAGTGTTATCGATCCGGAAGTCACTCCTCTTGATGCTGATCACCACTATGGCGTTGTCCATGGGGGTTTCGTGGTTATTGTCAAAGTCTCAATATGATCGCCAAGTTAAAAGCGCAGCAGACAAATATTCAGTTGAGGAATTGACTCAGATAAATGTGAGCACGGAGGCACTTCTTCGGAAGGTTTATTTCGTGACAGACTTGGGAAAGTTGCTTATTTCAGAAGAAACGATTCCTGGAACAATATTAAGTTCGCAGTTGAAGGACTTTCGATCGAATCTATCTGCACTCAAAGCAAAGGTCTTAGAGTTTTTAGACAAAAAAACAAGTTCTGAAAATTATATTCCATACGACGATCTACGCGCACGACTCAGTCAGAACTACGAGTCGATCAGGCTGAATTTTGACAGGTTATGGACTTCGCTTGATGGGTATGAGAGATCTGCTGAGCTCTACATGCACACGATGGAGAAAGAGCATTTTGACTCGATGCTCAATTGCCTAGATGATTTGGTCGACCCTCAAGTGCAAATCAATGAGTTGATAGAGCGAATCCTCGCGGATGAAAACGAAGTGTTTTCTAAAACTAAGAATGATGTTCGATCACGCTTGTTGCTGTTTTTTGTTTTGTTCGCTGCTTTTTCGGGGGCATTGATTTATTTCGGCAGCAATATGATTGCCCAGCCATTGGAAGAACTGAGCGAAGAAGCCAGGAGAACGGAGAAGCTCAAGGAGGAATTCCGCTACTCAGGAAATAGATATCTTTTCTCAGAGGCGAACCAGTTGGTTCAATCTATTGCGAGCTTAGTGGATAAGCGAAATGAAGAAGAGCAAGACCTTGAAGACCGGGTATCGCGAAGAGACGCCGAACTTGCCCATTTGAATGGAATGGATCAGTTGGGGGTGGTGACTGGAAATGTCGCCCATGACTTCTCGAATATTCTCACGATCGTTTTGGGATACACGGAGATGTCGTTGAGGCGTGATGATTTGAGTGACGAAATACGCAGGCATTTGGATCAAGTTCTGTCCGCGGCAAAGTTGGGCAAATCTATTACCGCACAACTTCTCAAGGTCTCTCGTAAAACACTGGAAGATGAATCGCCGGTCCTTATTGATATCGTCGACTTTGTCCATGAAATGGAACCTTTGTGGAAACCTCTCTTAGGCGCTCAACTCGAAGTTCGATTGTCGGCTTCTGCGGGTGTTGGAAAGGTTCTCCTTGAGGAAAGAAAGTTGACTCAGATATTGATGAACCTTTTAACGAATGCCCGCGATGCTATGGCTGGCTCGGGTGATTATGTTGAAGTGATTATTCGGAATCTATCAGTGGAAGAACTCCAAGATTTGAGAGGCGAGGTCGATCATCAAAGATTGTATTCGGTGATCGAAGTGAAAGATCAAGGGTGCGGTATTCCTGAAGAAATGAAAGAGCGCCTCTACCTCCCGTATGAAACGACAAAAAGTACTTCGAGAGGAACAGGCTTCGGCCTCGCCATCGTGCATAACATGGTTCATGTTGCTGGAGGCTGGATCGATTACACGACTCAGAAAGACGTAGGGACCACGTTCCGAATATTACTTCCTCAAGCGGGGGGATCAGAAGAGGTCGCAAAGAAATCGGGCCATTTGTTGATCGTGGAAGATGAAGACAGTTTACGTGAGATTATTGTGATGGCGATGGAGTCAGAGGGCTATCAGGTGACAGCCGTCTCAAGGGGTGGGCAAGCGCTCAGTGAATATATTGATCGATTAGACGAGTTCGATGCTCTGGTTACTGATGTTCGTATGCCAGGTATCGATGGCGATGAACTGGTTCGTCTCTTTCGAAAAGAACGAAAAGATCTTCCTGTGATCTTCATCTCTGGCCATAGTTTCCGCTCCATCGAGGAGAGCCACGACCCGGCTCAACCCACCTTCTTCCTGCAAAAACCCTTCTCGACAGACGAACTCTCCCTCAGCCTCGACAAACTCTTCCAAATGAAATCCTGAAATCGATC
>JACKQG010000346.1_pt1 | contig 68532 bp, 62 predicted proteins | sample 8237621 | NCBI WGS metagenome assembly JACKQG01 (sample SAMN15677084, study PRJNA649215) | marine metagenome | biome: marine; feature: Black Sea; material: saline water; isolation source: suspended particulate matter (SPM) from the Black Sea western gyre | collected 2013-06-09/2013-06-10 | depth... | reverse complement strand
AAAATACTCCGGATAAAGGTAAAATTCATATTTCCTTTAAAACAAAAGATTCAGGTGTTCTTTTGAGTATCCATGATTTTGGAGTGGGAATTGAATCCGATGCCCAGAAAAGAATCTTTGAGGGGTTTTTTTCGACCCAGGAAACTTTATTGTATTCAACCAAAACACCCTTTGCCTTCAATGCCGGCGGTAAAGGTGCAGATTTGTTAAGGATGAAAATATTTTCAGACCGCCATGGCTTTACTTTGGATATGATATCGGAACGGTGCGGCTTTCTTTTGAATAACAAGGACACAAAATGCCCGGGTAATATTGAAGAATGTTCCTTTTGCCAAAGCCAGGAAGATTGTTTAAATTCCGGTTATTCAATTTTTACCATTTTTTTCCCTTTGGGGAAAAAATAAAAAAGTCTTTGACAAACCAGATAAAATTGAATTATTACAGTCTAATGTGTTGAGACTGAGCGCTCGTTTGTTTTTTTTACAGTCTGGATAGGAGTTGCGTTGAAGTAAAAGCTGTACAAAAATGAATTAATTTGTAATTGTTTAGCCAGTTAAAAGAAGTTATCTCAAAGCCCTGTCTGATGGATATTTGCAGGAGGTTAAGCCTTTAGCAACGAACAAAAATATCCATCGGATAGGGCAGTTTCAAGCATAAGAGCTGAATAGTTAAATTAATTTTTTGTTTTTATCCTTTTTAATGAAGGAGTCTTTTGTGATGAACGATTTGCATAACCTGACCTTTTTTGACATTTATGAAAAAAATGCTCTCTATAATGGCAAGGCCTGTGCCCTTCACTGGGAGGACACTGATACAAACTATGCCGAGCTTTTCAGACAGACTGCAAAACTTGCCAATGGTCTCAAGAACCTGAACCTTAAAGCCGGCAGCAGGATAGCCGTTCTTTGCAAAAACCATCCTGTCTTTTTCCATCTCTTTGGTGCCGCGTCTGCTCTCAACCTTGTACTGGTACTCATTAACCGGCGGTTAAGTCAGGATGAAATAACCTATATTATTGAAGACACAACCCCCTCTTTAATTTTTTCAGATAAAGAGATGGGAGATCAGGCAAAATCTCTTGCCGCATCCTTTTCCTGCCTTAAACATTTCTTTATTGTTGATGGGGAGGATACCAATTTTTCAAACCTTTATAACACCTCTCCTCTTAAAACTGCCGACCCCGGCAGCCCTTGTGACCCTTTTGTGATTATCCATACGGCAGCGATGATGGGCAAACCCAGGGGAGCTGTTCTTGGACAGAAAAACATTATTTTATCCAACCTGCAAATTATACAGGCTTTCGGGCTTGATAAAACCAAAACCTATTTAAATATTCTGCCATTATTTCACATTATGGGAATTAACCTGGGGTTAGGCATACTTCAAGCCGGAGGTAAAAATGTACTACAGGAAAAATTTGACCCCCCTAAAACATTAGAACTTATCCAGGAACAAAAAATCAATCTTTTTGGTTCCTTCCCCCCCATATTATCAAACCTTATAGATGCAATGGAAGACGGCAATTATGATCTTTCAAGCCTTGAAATAGCAGCCGGACTTGAGATGCCTGATACGGCCAAAAAATGGGAAGCCGCAACCAGGTCCAAATTCTGGACCATGTATGGACAGACCGAAACATCAGGCCTGATCTCATTTGCCGAATACTTTACAAAACCTGGATCAGCAGGTATTGTCTCGCCCCTTGCCAATATCAAAATTGCAGATGACAATGACACTTTTTTGCCCATCAATGAAACCGGAGAAATCCTTGTAAAAGGGCCTTTGGTTTTCCAGGGATATTGGAACGCCGATGAGTTAAACGCCAATACCTTAAGAGGCGGCTGGCATCATACGGGAGACCTTGGAATGATAGATTCTGATGGATTCTTGTTTTTTAAAGGCCGAAAAGCTGAAAGAGAACTCATCAAGCCCGGGGGTGAAAATGTTTTCCCGGCTGAAGTGGAAAAAGTTATTCTCCAGCATGATGCCATCAAAGACGTCTGTGTATTTGGTGTTCCGGATCCAAAATTTGGCGAAGGCATAAAAGCTGTTTGCTCGCTGAACCCAGGGGCTAACCTGACAAAGGATGATCTTATAAAGTTTTGCGGATCTCTCATTGCCGGATACAAAAAACCAAGATATGTTGAATTTATCAATGAGTTGCCCAGGGCAGAAAATGGCACAATTGACCGTGAAAAAATAAAAACGGAATATGGTTAAAACACTTTCTGGTTTTTGTAAACTCTGTTTTGACTTGACACGCTATAGTTGATTTACTATTGATAATTTTCAGGATGAGTAATTTTTTTTGGCAATTAACTTTTTTGGATGCAAGTTCTCTTTAATCTGACTTATAGAATTTGGATTTTATATGGCACATTTAAATATTTTAGACGTTACCCTTTCTTTTGGTGGGCTTAAAGCTCTTTCCCATGTAGACATGAAGATTGAACCGGGTCTGATCACATCAATTATCGGCCCTAATGGTGCGGGTAAAACCAGTATGCTCAACTGCATATCAGGTTTTTATCACCCGACAAGTGGCGACATTTTTTACAAGGATAAAAAGCTGACTCATGCTTCGCCACATCAGGTATCCAATATGGGGATTTCCAGGGCGTTTCAAAACCTTGAGCTTTTTTCCGGTCTTACCGTTCTTGACAATCTTCTTCTGGCCAGACACCAGCATTTAAAATACAGTTTTCTGCATGCAGTCTTCTTTTATGGGAAGGCCTCCCGCATTGAAGCTGAAAACAGATACTTTGTGGAAGGCATAATCGATTTTATGGAGCTGGAACCCTATAGAAAAAGCCTTGTTGGCAATTTAAGTTATGGGGTCCAGAAAAAAGTCGAGGTGGCCCGTGCGTTAACCCTGGCCCCGGATATCCTCCTTTTAGATGAACCCATGGCCGGGATGAACCAGGAGGAAAAAGAGGATATTGTCCGGTTTGTCATGGATATTCAAAAAGAAAGAGGCATTACAGTGGTTCTTGTGGAGCATGATCTCGGGGTTGTCATGGACATTTCAGACAAAATCTATGTTCTTGATTTTGGTGAGGTGATTGGTTCTGGAACCCCCGAGGAAATCGCCCAGAATCCAAAAGTAATTGAAGCCTATATTGGAGAGGATTAATATAAATGAATACCAATGATAAACTGCTTGAATACTCAATCCCCCAATTACTTCGCTGGCGGGTTAAAACCACACCCAAAAGTCCTGCTCTAAGGGAAAAAGATTTCGGGATCTGGAACACCTATTCCTGGGAAGATTATTATGCCCATGTCAGAAAAACCGCCCTGGGTCTCAAAGCCATCGGTCTTGCCAAAGGGGATGTCATTGCCATCATCAGTGACAATATTCCTGAACTTTTATTTACCGCCATCGGGGCTCACTCCATTGGTGCCATTTCTGCCGGAATCTATCAAACCAGCATGCCCGCTGAGATCGCCCAGATCCTTGGTTACCTGAAAGTCAGTGCTGTTTTCTGTGATAACCAGGAACAGGTGGATAAGGTCCGTGATGTCAGAGACCAGATCCCCAATGTCAGAAAAGTCATTTTCGAGGACCCCAGGGGCATGAGATCCTATATGTCTGATGACTGGTTCATTGATATTAAAACCCTGTATAAAATGGGTGAAGCGGAACATGCCAAAAATCCGGACAGGTTTGAAGCCCTTGTGGATGAAGGCAAGCCAGATGATGTCTGCCACCTGTGCCTTACATCCGGAACCACAGGGCTTCCCAAAGGCACACAACTGACCCATAAAAATTATATCAACATGGGGATTCAACTCATCCAGGTTGATCCGCTTGAGCCCACGGACGAATATGTCTCTTTCCTGCCCTTTGCCTGGATAGGCGAACAGATGAACTCTTTCGGGGTTGCCATGGCCTCGGGAATCACCCTTAATTTTCCTGAATCTGTTGAAACAGCCATGTCAGATCTAAAAGAAATCGGGCCCCATTTCATGTTCGGCGCCCCAAGGATCTATGAAACCATCCGGTCTCAAATCTGGCTGAAAATAGATCAGTCTTACTGGCTGAACAAATTTTTCTATAATTATTTTATCAAGGTGGGTATAAAATCCGCAGGCTATAAGATGACAGGCAAACCCATGCCTTTGGGATTAAAAATCAAATCATGGCTGGGCACACAATTGATATTCCGACCTCTTGTTAACCAGATTGGTTTTCTTCGGTTAAGAAGAGCCTATACGGGTGGAGCAGCATTAGGCCCTGAACTCTTTACTTTTTACCAGGCAATAGGTGTAAACTTAAAGCAAATCTATGGGCAGACAGAGATTGTAGGAATCGCTTACATGCACAGGGATGGAGATGTCCGGCCGGAAACCGTTGGCAAGCCATTACCCGGAACTACGTGTAAAATTTCAGAAGAAGGAGAAATCCTTTCCAGATCTGATTCTGTCACTCCCGGGTATTATGATCTTCCGGAAAAATCTGAAGAACTGCTTGAGGGCGGATGGCTCCACTCTGGAGATGCCGGTTTTATCGATGAAAACGGTCATCTGGTGGTCATTGATCGTGTCTCCGATGTTATGCATAATAACAAAGGGGAAATGTTCTCCCCCATGTTTCTGGAAAATGCTCTTAAATTCAGTCCCTATATAAAAGAGGCTGTAATCTACGGAAATAAGGAAGACTTTGTGGCCTGCCTGATTAATGTTGATCCCATTGTTGTGGGCAAATGGGCTGAGGACAGGGGAATTTCATTCAGTACTTATATGGATCTTTCAGGAAAACCTGAAGTGGCCCAGCTTATGATGGAACAGGTGCTTGATGTAAATTCACGGGCTGAAAAAGAACATTTTAAAATTAAACGCTTTGCATTGCTTTACAAACTGCTTGATACTGATGACGGAGAATTGACCAAGACCGGCAAAATCCGTCGTAAATTTGTACAGGAAAGATACCAGAACCTGTATGATTCGCTTTATGACGAATCTGTAGATAAAAAAGAAGTTGAGGCATCCTTCCAGTATCAGGACGGGCAGTCAACCAAGGTTAAAACAAACATAGCTTTTTACACGGTGAAAGGAGCCAAGGGAATCAAATGAGTTATTTTTTTCAAATTGTCGTCAGCGGCATTGTGGTGGGCTCCATCTATGCATTGGCCGCTCTTGGAATGGTACTTATATATAAATCAAGCAGGGTTTTAAATATTGCCCATGGACAGATTATTGCAGCCGGTGCTTTTATCACCTATTTTTTAACTGTATCCATAGGGATGCCTATTTTCTTTTCTTTTATAGCCAGCATGATAATCACCTTCTTTCTTGCCATGAGCGTTGAAAGAATCTTTTTAAGACGTCTCATCGGAGAACCCATTATCTCGGTCATTATGGTCACCATTGGATTGGGATCAATCCTTGATGGATTGATATATCTTACTCCCTTTGGAAGTGAAAATTTCTCATTTCCTGCATTTCTTCCCCAGGAGCCCCTGTCCCTTGGTGGTGTTTCCATATCATGGACCCAGCTTGTGGGGGTTATAATAACCTTTATTTTGATTGGGCTATTTTCCTGGTTTTTTAAAAAATCAACCATTGGAATATCCATGAGAGCCGTATCTGACGACCAGTTTGCTTCCATGTCCGTTGGTATATCCGTACCAAAAGTCTTTGGTCTTGCCTGGGCCACAGCAGGGCTGTCTGCTGCAGCTGCAGGATGCATCATCGGCAATATAACCGGGTTGAATTTTGATACCCTCCATGCATTTGGAATTATCGTATTCCCCGTTATAATTCTGGGGGGGCTTGATTCCATCCTTGGAGCAGTTGTGGCAGGCATCATCATGGGATTGATCCAGCAATTTGCCAGTGGTTACCTGGATGGTAATTTTGGGTTGAATGGTACGGGAGATGTAATGCCATATATCATTTTATTAATCATTCTTCTATTTAAACCCCATGGTTTATTTGGAATTCACGAAATTGAGCGGGTGTAACCTATGTCAGCAAATTCATGGTTAGCAACGGGTAATTTTTACACGACCTATAAACAGGAACAAAAGACATTTTCTACAAGCCTGGATAGATCATTTTTCACTTTATTTCTGGTAATTCTGTTTGCCTGGCCCCTGTTGTTCGAAATGAGCAACAAGAATATGCTGGTGATTGATAATATTTTAATCGCCGTTGTTGCTGTCATGGGACTAAATCTTGTCACGGGATTTGCAGGTCTGATCTCCATTGGCCATGCTGCCTTTGTGGGAATAGGTGCATACACCGTGGCATCCTTTTGCAGGACCATTGGCGATACCCATATCATTATCACCCATTTCTGGCCCTTGATGATTATTGTCAGCGGCCTTGTGGGTGCTGGTTTTGGTGCCGTTGTCGGCTTGCCTGCCCTGAGGTTGAAACATCTCTACCTTGCCATTGCCACCCTGTCTTTTCAGATGATTTTTCAATGGGTTATTAATTTTGCAAGCTTTTTTAACCAGGGCCAGACCATATCTGTTGGCCGTGTTTTCTGGGTGACTGGAAAAGTGGGGAGGGATGACCATTATTTTTTCTGGTATTATATCATTCTAGTTGTTGTGGTTCTCCTGGGTTTTGGGATCAGAAATCTTCTTAAAACCCGTTATGGAAGATCCCTTATAGCTGTCAGGGATAATGACCGGGCTGCTGATGCCATGGGCATGAATCCAGGCCTCACAAAAGTCTATGCCTTTGCCCTGGCCGGTTTTTTTGCAGGCGTTGCAGGAGCCTTGCATGCCTATGTCTACAGGGGGGTCGGGTTTGAATCCTTTACCCTCCATGAATCCATTGGCTATCTTGCCATGGCCATTGTCGGAGGATTGGGTACCTTGAACGGGTCTTTCTGGGGACCCGTTGCCATTAAATATCTGGACCTTCAGATGGAGCACCTTTCAGAAGCTATGGGACAATACCTGCCATCTGGCATGAATCTTACTACAGCAATGAAACCCTTTACTTTTGGTCTTGTCATTGTTCTGTTCCTGATTTATGAACCCAGAGGGATTGCAAACTGGTGGAGAATCGCAAAATCATATACCAAGCTGTGGCCTTTCCGTTATTAAACAACTTTAACGATGGTTAGCCCTGCTTTATAAAATATTTAGGCGTCATAAACCAAAACCAAGGAGGAACAGAAACATGAAAACCAAAAAATCATTATTTTTAAACGCTCTACTAATTCTTGTAATTATGTTTGCATTTACTGCATCTGCAAATGCAGGAGGAAAGGTTTACAAACTAGGCCTGTCACTTGCAATCACAGGCCCGACATCTGATGCAGGCAACCCTTACTCAAAAGGTGTTGAAGATTATTTTAAATTTGCAAATGAAACCAAAATACTTGGTGAGGACACCATTGACTGCACCATTAGAGATGATCAATACAAAACTGACATCACTAAAAGAAATTTTGAAGACTATATGGACCAGGGAATTGTTCTTTATCTGAACTATTCCACGGGCAGCACCCTGGGGTTGAAAAAAGATTTTGAAGAAGAAAAAATTGCTGTAATCCCTGCTTCCTTTCATCGGGGAAATCTTGAAAACTCCAATTATATCTTTTTGCCCGTAGCTTCCTATTCTGAGCAGGTCATCAGTCTTGGCGAGTATGTTGCAAACAATCATAAAGGCAGCAAAGCAAAAGTTGCTCTTTTTCTCCATCCTTCTGCCTTTGGCCGTGGACCCCTTGCAGATACAGAGGCTGCTGTAAAAGCCGGCCTTAATATTGAAATTGTTGAAGTTGTTGAACATGGAAAAGATCTTGATAATACTGCCATGTTAACACGTCTCATGAGCAAAGGTGTTCAGTATGTGATCAGCCAGACTGTACAATCCCCTGTTGCAACCATGCTAAAAGATGCGCACCGTCTCGGGCTTATTGCCAGCTCATTTGGTGAAGAGGGCAAAATTACTTTCCTGGGGGCCCACTACACTGGCGGTAATGACCTGATCGCACTTGCTGCAGAAGCTTCAGAAAACTACTTCTGGGTATGCTCCTATAACCTGACCTCTGAAAACAATGAAGGAACAAAACAACAACTTGCCCTTGCAAAATTATATGGCCGTGATGAAAAAGCTGCCAATTCCCATAATTATGCCAACGGTATCATGGTTGCCCAGGTTTCAACAGAAGCAATCAGAAGGGTTAAAGCTGCCGGTCTTGAGGTTAACAAGGCCAATATCTACAAAATGCTCAATGGAATGAATGGTGCCAATGCATATCATCCATATACAACGGTTGGACCGGTTACCTATTCACCAACGGACCATGCAGGTGTTGATATGCTTCAGATTTACGCTGTAAAAAATGGTGCATTTAAAAAAGTTGGAGTACCAATACAGTCTGAATACATGAAAAAAATTCAATAAACGCTTTAAATTGAGCTGAGGACCAATAAAATTGAGCCCCATAAAATTGAGCAAAATGAAATTGAATCTATGAATAAGCTCTAAATTAACTTACCGGAAATCCGAGTTACCTTAATCTGATTTCCGGTAAGTTTAACCCAAAAATATAAAGCCAAAAAGATAAAGAAAATATATATGGAAAACAATCTGCTTGAAGTCAATAATATTGAGGTTGTCTATAATGACATCATTCAGGTCCTGCGTGGTGTCAGTCTTAATGTTCCCAAGGGAGGTATTGTTGCTTTGCTTGGAACAAACGGTGCCGGCAAAACCACCACCCTGAGAGCCATAAGCGGCTTGTTAAAACCTGAAAACGGTGAAACAAAGGAAGGGTATATTAAATTTAAAGGGATAGATACCACCCACCTTCTGGGAACGGATGTTGTGAAACTTGGGGCTGTCATGGTGCCCGAGGGCAGAAGGGTATTTAAGCACCTTACAGTGAACGAAAATATCCTGGTGGGTTCCATTACCAGAAAAGACGGGGCAAAAAAAATCCGTGAAGACAATGAGCTGATGTACAGGCATTTTCCAAGGCTTTCAAATGTCACCAATAGGATGGCCGGATACAGTTCCGGTGGAGAGCAGCAGATGATTGCCATTGCAAGAGCTTTGATGGCTGCTCCTGAAATGCTGATGCTGGATGAACCATCTCTCGGACTTGCACCCATTCTTGTCAAAGAAATATTTGAAAATATTCAAAGAATTAACAAAGAACTTGAGACCACCATACTGGTTGTGGAACAAAATGCAAAAGTAGCGCTTGCCGTGTCAGATTATGCCTATATCATGGAATCCGGCAAAATTGTTCTGGAAGGCCCATCTAAAGAACTTAAGGACAACCCGGATGTAAAAGAATTTTATATGGGAATAACCAAGGGCGGCGGCAGGAAATCCTTTAAAGATGTAAAGTCTTATAAAAGACGTAAACGGTGGATGTAGACGGCAATTTAGGAGTTCATTATGAAAATACTGGTTGGATATAATGGTGGAGAAGTTGGCAGGCTGGCCCTGTCTCTTGCAAGGGATTATGCCAGAACAAATAATGCTTTTGTTTATGTGATCACCTCCATGGAAGGAGGCGCTTCTGAAAAACAGTCTGATATTATTAAGGCAGAAGAAGGCCTTGCGTTTGCTAAAAAATTCATGGAAAATTCAAACGTCCAATGTGATGTCCAGCAAAGCGTAAGAGGATTTTCTCCTGGTGAAGATCTTGTTAAATTTGCTGAAGAAAATGAAATTGATCACATCTTTCTTGGCATAAAGAAAAAATCCAAAGCTCAAAAAGCTATCCTGGGATCAACATCGCGGTATATTGTCCTTAATGCCCACTGCCCTGTCACCACCACCAAATTTGATCTAAACAAAATTAAAACAGATGAGCTTTTAAAAGACCGACGTGTCCTGGTGGTTGATGATGAACCTGATATCCTGGAAACCGTTGAAGAATTACTGGATATGTGTTCTCTTGATACTGCAGCCTCTTTTGAAGAAGCTAAAAAACTTCTTGGAAATAACTCCTATGATATTGCGATTCTGGATATCATGGGTGTTTCCGGTTATGATGTGCTTGAGCTTGCCCGGAAAAAAGATATTCCCGCCATCATGCTGACGGCTCATGCCCTGACCTCTGAAAATTTAAAAGAATCCATTAAAAAAGGTGCGGACTCTTATATTCCCAAAGATTTTCTGGCCAATCTTGCAGACCATGTTGCCGATGTCCTCAAAGCCCGGATACAAGGCAAACAAGGCTATGGAGCCTGGTTTTCCAATCTGAAACCCTTCTTTGACAAATCATTTGGCAAAGGATGGAGGGATAAGGACAGAAGCTTCTGGAATTCATTTGATGATAAATATGGGGGCTGACCCCATTATAGTATTGTAATTTTATCACTAAAGGTTGTCAGGGATTCAAGACCATTGTCAGTTACCAGCAATGTATTTTCTATCCCTACCACCCCTTTACCCGGAAAAACAACCTGGGGTTCCAGGGCAATCATCATCCCTTTTTCAAGGGCCAGGTCTGGTCTTTGGCAATAAAGGGAAATTCATCCAGTTCAAGACCGATTTCATGCTCTGATGGCCAAGGCTCCGGACACTATCTTACTTGGAAATGTCCGGCGGCCTTGGAATAACAGTCCGCTTTATTTATTAATCATTGAAATTTCGGGAAGATACAATGCCAGGTCATGCCAGAAAAATAAAATAATGAGGACCAGGAATTGAATTATAATAAAAGGAACACATCCGCGATAGATATCCATAAGAGTTACTTCTGGTGGTGCGATCCCCTTTAAGTAAAAAATGGAATAGGCAAAAGGTGGCGTGATATATGAAATCTGCAGGGTGATGCAAAACATCATAGCAAACCACAGTGGGTCCCATCCCATGGACTTGACAATAGGCACAAATATAGGGATAACCACCAATAGGATACCGATCCAGTCCATGAACATACCCAGAATGAATATGATGGATAGCATTATAATTAAGAGCATCGTAGGCCCAACGCTTAAGCCCATCAACGCATCGAAGATCAAATTACCACCCCCCAATTTATTAAAGGTGGTCATAAAGAATTTGGCCCCAAGAACAAGCCACATAATGAATGTACTTATTTTCAATGCACTATAGCCTGTTTCCAGAATCATTTTTATATTCAGCTTGCCATACATTGCGGCAATGCCTAAAGCCCCTAAGCCGCCAATAGCTGCGGCTTCGGTAGGCGCTGCCACCCCAAAAAATATGCTGCCCAGCACGAAGAATACCAGCCCCATAGGAGGAACACCGGAGACCAGTATAATTTTAAAGACTTCCTTGCGTGTGTATTTTGCTGCTTCTTCCTTGCTGATAGCCGGCCCTAATTCGGGTTTAAAATAACACATGGCGGCCATATAGATAATATAAAGACTCGCCATCAAAATACCCGGCAAAATGGCTGCCATAAAAAGCATGGATATGGAAATGCCCGCCACTGGCCCATAGAGAATCATCATGATGCTGGGCGGAATTATGACTCCTAAGCCCCCACCCGCACAAATCGCCCCGCTGGCCATTTTTTTATCATAACCGTAATGGAGCATGGACGGCAGAGCGATCAGACCAATAGCGATAACTGATGCGCCTGCAATACCGGTGCAGGCGGCAAACATGGTCGCAATGAACATGGTAGCGATTGCCAATCCTCCCCGGACAGGTCCCAGCAAAAGATATAACCCCAGATAAAGTTTTTCGGCTATTTGGGCTTTTTCGAGCACCACACCCATGTAAACAAACAACGGAATGGCCAGCAGAGACCAACCCGACATCACTCCATAAGTATTCAGGGTTGCCTGGTAAGCGGCCAAATCGATACCATTGACGAGTGCTCCAAAAAAAAGCCCCAACCCCGCCATTAAAAAAGCCACCGGGAAACCGATGACTACTCCACCAAGGAGAGCCACCACCATAGCGATTGCATACATTTCATTAATTGACATCTGAATCCCCCTTTAACGCTATCACAAAATTAGAAATAAAATGTGCAATGGATTGCAACAGCAGCAGGAAAAAACTCAACGGCATAACCGCCTTATAGGGATAAATAATGGGTCTCCATGAACTGGCAATGGAGACCTCACGGGCTGCAACCGAATTCAGAAAGTCTAGCATGGTAGCATAAAACATGAAGCTGCACAGGGGTATCATAACAATGGCCAGAAAAACAACCTCCAGTACCGCCTGTGCACGGGGAGAAAATTTTTGGTAAAGCACGTCCACCCTGACATGGGAACCATGTTTCATGGCGTAAGCGCCTGCCAGCATAAAATTGGTCCCATAAATCATGTAGTTAATGTCAAAAGCCCACACCGTGGTCCTGCCTGTGAAATATCTGGTGAACAGGTCAATAGCGACCGTGAAGACCAGGGCTATGAAAAGAAGCGATACCGCCTTTCCAACAACCTCGTTGAGGGTGTTAATTCCATTTAGAAGAGGTTTCATTTTTCTATACATACGCTCCGGATTAAAAAAGTTGAGCCGAACCTCATTTCCACGGTCCGGGTTGAGTTTTGGAAGACGCTAAACCGCAATAAGCGGGCAAGCGCCTCCCAAAAACAGCTTTATTTGGATTAGAGAAGATCGTCGATGTATTTTATGTATTCACCATTGCCTTGTTCAACAAAAAATTCATCATAATATTTCATGTATTGGGCCAAATCCTGGTCTTCTTTTGCTTTTTCCTTATAAAATTCCATGGCCTTTTCATGGACATATTGGCCCACTTCCATGGGAATGCTTTGGATTTTGGCTCCATGGTCTTTTTCAGCCTTACGCATGGTTAAAAAATCGAGATAAAGGCACTCGCTCAAAGACCATTTCATGGACTCAAAGGCGGCCTCTTTAATTAGTTTCTGCAGGTCTTTCGGAATCTTATCCCATTGATCTGCATTGACGAAAAGCATAAGATTGCTTGGTGCGGAACTGTAAGGATTGAAATATATGTATTTGGCAGCATCTGCAAATCCCAGTGGGACATCACCAAAAAAATTGGCAAATTCTGCTGCATCAATCACACCACGCTCCATAGCAGGCATAATCTCTCCGGCGGGCATACCCACAACTGAACACCCAGCGGCTTTAAAAACGTCCCCTCGAACGCCTACAGAACGGATCTTCAGCTTTTTCAGGTCTTCGATTGTGTTGATTGGTTTCGTGGAATAGAGGAATGTCTCAGTGGTCTGCATCGCGCTGGGAAGAACCTGAACATTGAACTTTTCTCTCATTCTTTTCTCAAAAAATTTCCAGACCGGCGTTTCATAGTTTTTGCTATCTCTAACATCTTTGGTGCCATGATAAAAAGCCATCTTTTCAACCGGCCCAAGGCCCGGTGCCGAGCACATCATTCCCGACAACCAATCCTTGCTCATGGTATAACATGTACAAGCCATACCGGCTGGGATTACGCCCCTCTGGACGGCATTCCAGGTTTCATAACCCGGTACAATCTCATCGGCTGAATACCGTTCGAATGCCACCCTCCCCCGGGTCCAGTTCTCAATAAAATCCAGAGTGCGCATCTGTAGATAGTGCAAACCGGAACCAGCGGGCCAGGAAGACTGCACTTTCCACACAAACTCCGGTTTTCCCGCCGCCATGGTGTGTGTGGGCAAAATAAACGCCATTCCAATGAGTAGTACCAATCCAATTACAAGTGATTTTTTGGTTGAAATCATAACTCTTCTTCTTTTTAAAAATAACAGCAAAAATGCTCCATAATAGACGGAACGGATCGAACCTTTAATAATTAAAGCTCCGGTTTCCTCTCGCCTGCCTCAACAATAACCACACTCTAAACTTTAGTTGTCAGCAAATTTTATGCCAGAACCATAAGCCCCTTTATAGAATCGCACAACCAATTATAAAGTAATAGATTTAGCATATCTTCCGCTTTGCCCCCCCCTGCAAACCGATGCATAAATGCACCAATTTTCTGCAAACTGCATTTATGCACCAGATAAGCCGGTTCCGAACCACATCAAAATCACTTCGACCTGAAGCCTGCCCAATTGTGTCTAAAATCAGAGTCCCAGGATTTAACCCTGAAACACTGATTAATCAAACGATTAACTTGAAGATTAAAAGAGTCAACCATTTTTTCGTAAGGAACCTGTTGCATCCACTGTTCTCAGGTTTTTCAACTCTTCAGCAGTAGGTTCAGGGACGATCTTTACATCCGGGGAAACCTTCAACTCCCAGGCGGTGTTATTCTTCACCTCATCTATGGTGGTGAAGGGAAAGTAGGCATCAAGCCAGAATTCCTTGGTTTGTGGGTCCGGTCGTAAAATACCCAGAGTTGAAATGATGGCTGCTGGTCCACCACCCACAAAACCGCATCGCTCTCGTCTGTCTCCCCCATCCAAATATCCTGCGCTGGAAATGTAGTCCACTCGCTCCATGAATCGGCGTTTTTCATGGGAAGCCATGATCAGGTAGCGCTTGCAGCCCACTGAAATGTCGCTGGCCCCACCGCTGCCGTTTAGACGTACCTTGGGCGGAAGGTACTTGCCTGCTTTCCAGGGCGGTTCATCCCAGATGCCGGTGGTGTTTACATTTCCATACTTATCGACCTGGGCTGCGCCGATCACGGCATTGTCTGCCCGTCCCGACAACACCAGAAATCCCAAAGCATCGATGGCGTTGGTAAAGCTGGTGGCATTGGCCGATATACGGTTACATTCAATGCCCCAGGGCAGCCCGCCCACCGGGGTGGAGCCGTAAACGCCACCTTCGGTAAAGGGTCTCAGGTCAGGGGCATGGTTCAATTGGGCAAAGTAACCCGCCAGCATGGGCAGCCCCACACCCAGAATAATAAGTTCCCCGTCTTTGATCTCTCGACCGGTTGTGATAGCCATGAATTCTTGTTTGGTATATTCCATCTTCTCTACCCCTTTGTCCTGCTCTGCAGTTCACGGATTTCAGCATCACTCCTGATCCATTTCCGATAAGGATCCATAAGGAACGCAGTGGCAGTCTGGGAAATTTTTACTATTTTATCCTCGCCGATGAGGGCCATATATTCTTCGTGGCTATTCCAACTATTGACCCACTGATCGCAAAATTCCCTGGTATCGGCTTCAGTCTTCATCATTTTGTTCATATAAAACATATGCTCTTCATCACTGTCATAGAGACCGGGGGATGCCTGGGGCCAAGCGGCATAGGGCCAGTAAACAACTGCGTCGACCACCTCGGAAATGATCCTGACCAGGTTGGGATACTGGCGCATACAATCGGTGTGAACAATCTGGTCGGCCACCAGCACCACCTTGCCGGAGGCACGGGACATCTCGAAACGATTCCATTCAGTGCCCAGCATGATAGCATTGCCGTATATGTCAGCCATGGTTACATGAATAGCTGCCACATCTGGTCTGATCGTGCGCATTGCACCATATTTTTTCCCTGTGAACGGATCCGTGATTTCGGGAATTTTCCGGGTACACGGGTACTCTTCCGGATGATCGGCTGAACACCACTGCTGGTCATTGTGAATACAGACAGTGGCCGGTACGAATGGCCAATTCATGGCACCACCAAAAAACCTTAATGCCATTGCGCCGTTGGAATAATCCTCGATCAGAGTTTTGCCGCTGGAGACCGCCCGGTTGAGCCCGGCTGCAAACCCGTAAACCTCCAAACCGGAGAATCCAACCTCAACCCGATCCACTGCGCCCACAGCCGCGAGCAGGTTGATCTGTTGCGAACCACAATGACAGATTACATTCAAATTTTTCCGTCCTTGTTTGACCATTTCTTTTCCGAAAGCAATCGAACACGATCCTACCGGCAGGGCCGCCCCATTGCAATAGGTCATGCCATCCCACGTATAGGCCTCAACAGCCTCCTGAATTGACAATAATTTATTTTTCACGCTTAAACTCCTTTGTTTCATCTTGTCTCCGGCTAAATTGCATTGCGAGCTTAGCACTGTACATTACAACCACAAGAAATGTTTGCAACTAGTGTGCCAATTTATAACTAAAATTCATTCAACAACAAATTGACATTCAGACAGTGGATTTCAAGGCAGGTTTGGTTATTCCGATTGAGTTGCCCCCCAGAGGTGGTACAATCTGGAATAGTAACTTCACTCAACCGGTGCATCATTGCCAACTGGTGATGTTTTGCACCATATTAATGAAAAAACAAGGACCCAGAATAGGGTAAGCGGGGAATTTATACACCGCTGATGGCTTTTTTTGCTATGATGATTACCGGCATAGGAGCAAAATGTTTTGTACAATCATAGTATTTTTATTCCAGGCATAGAAATTGCAATCATGAACAACACAACGGTTTTTGAACAATACTTTTTGTTGTAACAAAAGGAGAAATGCAATGAGTTACGATTCAATTCTTTATGAAGAACAAGATGAAATTGGCATACTGACCCTGAACATGCCTGAAAAACGCAATGCCCTGGGCATCCATGCGGAAACAGAGATCACCGAATGCCTGCAGGATGCAGGAAAACGGCATGATGTCAAAGTCATAATCCTTAAGGCTAACGGCCCAGTGTTTTGTGCAGGCCACGATCGGCCGGAGATCTTGAACCAGCCGCTCGCCAATATTCGAAAACTTTTCCAGACATCCTTCAACCTCATGAACGCCATCCGGAATGTCCCCCAGTGCGTTATTGCCGAAGTCCACGCCATCGCCATGGCCGGAGGATGCCATTTGGTCGCCGGGTGCGATCTTATCACCGCAGCCAGGGAAAATGCCCAGTTCGGTATGACCGGCCTGATTTATTCTTATAATTGTACGACACCGACGGTTGCTGTCAGTCGTGCGGTCGGACAGAAAAAATGTATGGAAATGCTTATGACGGCAGGACTATACAGTGCCGAAGAGAGCCGGGAAATGGGTCTGGTCAATAAGGTCTTTGCGGATGACCAGCTGCACGAAAAAACAATGGAATTGGCAAAAGATATATGCAAATCAAGCAAATACGCCATTTATATGTCCAAACAAAATTTTTATGCTCAGGTTGAAATGACTGAACATCAAGCATACATGTTCGCTAAGGAAATGATGGCCCAGCAAGCAGTGAGCATCAACGCCACTGAAGGATTCACTGCCTTTATCGAAAAGCGGAAGCCCGTTTGGAATAATGACACTTTCTAATTGAATGTTGAAGGTTGAAGGTTGAAGGTTGAAGGCACAATAAAATGCCTGAATCAGCCATTCAAGACCTTTCAGGTGTTGATATTTTTTAGCAATGCTTATACAATAAGAAGCATGAAGCCTATTACACTGATTCAGCATTCGATCACAAATGATAGATTTTGATTCGGAGTGTCTGTTTGGCGTGGCAAAGGCTTGAGCAATAGTGAAACCACAGACGTTGTAACACAATTGGATGTCGTGGTGCAGCACAGTTAATGTTGAAAAATCTTGATTGGCTGCACCATAACTCCACAATCGATGGTCTTTGGATGGCCACTAATGTGACTGGGGTCGTTTTACATAAAGAAAGGACTGGATTCGATAATGCAAAAAAACAAGCGGGATTCCCATTTCGACAGGTCATTTTCACATCCTCCTGAAAAAAAATGCCTGGCCAATACCTCTCCGCTGTTTTTCGAATTATTGAATGCCACCCATGATGGTATTATTGCCTTTGATGAGATCAGCAATCTGATCTACATCAACCAGTCTGCCCAGCAGACCCTCGGCATTAAAGCGGATGACGTCCTTGGCAAACCCGCAGTTTCCTTTATTGATGATGACAATCTTTTAAATTCAATCACCCACAGTTCTCTTGACTCCATGCAATCGTTTATCTGGCGGAAGCATTCACTGATAGTCACTGTAAGCCGATTAAATGAGGACAACAGGCAAAAAGGATGTCTGTTGTTGCTCAAGGAGACGACTTCCATAAAAAATAGTGACGACATTGATCGAATCAAAGAAGAATTTGCTTCATTGTTGGAAAGTTCTTATGATGGAATCATTCTGGCCGACAGAGAATCCATTCTACAAGTCAACGCGAGCTTCGGACGTATAACTGGCGTTGCTCCCGGGCAGCTTATCGGCAAAAAATTCAATGAACTGAATAACAAAAAGCATGTGTGTCTGGCAGCGGTGCAAGAGGTAATCCGGTTGACCTCTTATCATAAAAAGACCCTGACCCTGCAACGCCATCTCACCAGCGGAAATGAGATTTTTGTTACGGGAAATCCGTTATTTGATCGGCACGGCCAGGTCATCAGAGTTCTGCTCAATGTGCGTGACGTCACGGACCTCAAAAGCCTGGAAGACCAGATCAAAAACGTTACAAACATCTGCAAGGAAACCAAGGCGATGAGCGACGTAAATCCCCATTTTTTTCAGGGCATCGTGGCCGAAAGCCCTTCTATGCGGCGCCTGATCGAGTTGGTTTTACGTGTCTCCCGGGTTGACTCAACCGTGATGCTGGTGGGTGAAAGCGGTGTGGGCAAAGACGTTCTCGCCAGGCTCCTGTATCGTTTGAGTGATCGCTGCCAGGAACCTTTCATTTCGGTAAACTGTGGCGCCATACCTGACAACCTGCTGGAAAGCGAGTTTTTCGGCTACATGAAGGGTGCATTTACAGGCGCCAGCACCCAGGGCAAGGCCGGATTGTTTGAACAGGCTGATGGCGGCATCCTGTTTCTGGACGAAGTGGGAGAATTGCCTTTACATCTTCAGGTGAAGCTCCTGAAGGCCATACAAGATCGGTGTTGCCGCAGGCTTGGGGATACTAAAAATATCAACTTTGATGTGCGTATCATCGCTGCCACCAACCGCGATCTGCATCAGATGGTTGCGAACGGGCTTTTCCGCGCTGATCTGTTCTACCGATTGTACGTTGTACCGATCAACATCCCAGCCCTGAAAGACCGCCGGGAAGACATACTGCCTTTGTCACTGATGTTCTTGATGCAAAACAACCAGAAATACAAAGTCAATTGCACCTTTGGCCACGAACTCATGTCTATTTTAGAAACCTATGAATGGCCCGGCAATGTTCGTGAGCTGCAAAATGTTGTGGAACGTATGGTGGTCACTGCCGATGCGGATGTCCTGACGCCCCGCCATTTACCACGATCTGTACAAAATACGGATGGCATCGGTTTACCCTATTCTGATTTGCCAGACACAATGAATTTGAAGATAGCCCGGGAGGCACTGGAATGTAAGCTGATAGAGCGTGCCATTGCAAAAACAGGCAATACGCGCGGCACGGGTAAATTACTCGGTATCGACCACAGCACGGTTATCCGCAAAGCCCAACGCTATGGGATCGACATTCGGGCGGTCGTCTCCCGAGCCCGTCAAAAAGCAGCGGTTATGCTTTCCAGATAACGGCCACAAAATAGACTGTTTTAAATACATCTGTTTAATTGATCAAATATCATATCCTCTGCCACATTCCACCCGATAAATGTCAAGCAGGTTGCCGTGTGGCCATGCCATTTTATCCACTCGCTCTTTCCACCCACAAAATTGAGCATATCGGTCCGGTCGCTAAATTGGACGGGCCCTTTTATCCTGAACAATTCTAACGGAACCGTACGGATGAACCTCTTGAATTTTTTTTCATCAAAGGGTAGCGGTGTCTCATATAAAAAGGTTATAAATCCAGCCTGTTTTGCACTCGTACTCCCTTCACCATTTACAGGCGCATACAAATCCTTTTCAGGGTCATAGGCCTTAAAAAACAAATCACTCCCTGAATCAGAAATTGGTATTTCTTTGCAGGCCCAGAGGATATTCGGATCAATATTGCCATACAGGGTCGGGATGATCTGACCTGTAGCAGATTCTTTTTGAATTTCCTTTAATAGTGAAGGAATAGTTGATTTTTCAATGGTATCTATTTTATTTAACAGGATGAGATCTGCCTGTTTCAACTGGCTTTTAAATACAGATCCAAATACATGACGGGCTCCCCAGAAGTCAGCAGCCACGACCATTATGGTCTTTTCATATGAATAATAGGGTGCAAGGTTTCTGTCATACAAGGTTTCAATAATCGAAAGCGGATCAGCCACTCCGCTCGCTTCAATGATGACGCGTTCAGGTGCGTATTCATCTTTGAGGGTTTGCAGGGTTTGAATCATGTCCAACTTCAATGAGCAGCAAATACATCCGCTGTTCAATTCTACAATATTTGCTGTTGCCGTATCCTTTATCAGTGAACCGTCAATGCCGACTTTTCCGAATTCATTGACAATCACAACGGTTCTGGATAAATCTTTAGCAGATTTCAAAATCCGCTTTAACAGGGTTGTTTTGCCGGACCCGAGAAAGCCCGTTATAATGAAGACGTTTGATTTCATATTGTTTTGTCAGCCTCTGTTTTCAGGTTGAAATACCTTGCAGGATATTATGCCGGTATTGGGCAATAGATTTATTGTCATACTGGAAAATCCTTTTGTTGGTTCCGCATGCCTTGCTCTGATTCACATATCACACAGATAGATTAGCATTTGATGTGCCAGGCATGTAAAATTTTATTTTTTTGGTACAGCTTAATCAGTGTCGTTGAATAATATACCTTATAAATCCGGCAGATTAAGAAAATATTAGTTTATTTTTTTTTCTATTTTCAATTTTAATCTGGTGTATAATTCTCAAATCCAGATGCTATCTGCTGCAAAAATGCACCGACCCCAAAGCGTATACTATAAATATATCCGTTTTACCTCAAAATTCAGCAAGGCTGCCGTCAATATTTTCAAAAAAAGAGTAGCGTTTTGAGACAAATCGATCTATTATTACAAACAATTACATCCATTTTTGCCTTCGAATATATAAAATATAGATAGAATTCCAAAGCATGTGGCATCAAGATTGCATTAGCCATCCTATATTCCGAATAAAAGAATGGCTAATTGATAAGACGTAATAGTTTAATTCAAAAAATCAGAAAAATAAGGGGTTCAATCATGAGCAATATTAGACATATACCATTGGGGGTTGGGTTTTACCCAGACTGGTGGCACAAGGATTACGGCATAAGTTTTGGTAGGGAATATTATTTTAACGCAGATTATAGAGTAGACTGCCAGGCCAAAATGCAAAAAAAACTCTATGACCGTTTCGGTGATGTAGGACTTGGAAATAAAAATCCGGAACCCAAACCAATGATCACGTTCGGAATGGGGATGCTGCCTGCCATCTTTGGTTGTGAAATCATATTTAAGGATGATGCCCTGCCCTGGGCCATGCCGCTTAACCTGTCCAAGGAAGCGTGTGACAATCTTACCTTACCCGACCTCGCCACTGCATCTCCCATGAAAGAAGTGCTGGAGCAAGTCACCCATCTCAAGTCCAAATACGGAAAAGTCGTTGGTGATATCAATACCACCGGAGTGCAGAACCTGGCTCTCAAATTACGTGGGGATGAACTCTATATCGATATGTATGAAGACCCTGAATTTTGTCATCGGCTGCTCAAGCTTTGCACCCAGTGCATGATTGCTTTATGGAAACTGGTTTATCCCCTGACCGGTTCAGGAGCTGCCGATGTTACACCAATGTGTGATCCCAGCATTTATTGCGTTGCCAACTGCACGGTTGAGCAGATTTCAGGAGATACCTATCTTGAATTTGGCCTACCCTATGACAATATTCTTGGTGAAACCTTACAACCGTTCGGTATCCACCATTGCGGCAGCCTGGATGCGGTTGCAGAGCATTATGCCAAGGTTAAAAATCTTGTCTTTATGGAAGCAGGATTTGGTACAGACTTTGCCAGGGCCCGCAGTTTGATGGGCCCCAAGGTTGCTTTCAACGCACGGATCAGTCCGGTTTTGATGAAAAACGGCACAGAGGAAGAGGTTGAATCAGCTGTTAAGGATGCAATTGCTCAGGGAGCTCCCCTGGAAAATTTTTCCATCGATACAGTGGGTTTGACCCATGGTGTTCCAGACGGAAATGTGCGCATCGCACGCCGCACAGTCGAAAAATACGGCATCATCGGGTAAGCCGATATAATAAGGAGGATAATTATTTATGGAAACAAAAATAAGTACCCTGACCAAAGAAGTCATTATAGGGCACAATCACCCAATTGTCATGATTGGTGAACGGATCAATCCCACGGGACGAAAAAAATTGGCCCTGGCCCTGGAGCAGGGGGATATGCGGTTGTTACAGGAAGAAGCCCTCCGGCAGGTGAATGCTGGTGCCCAGGTTCTGGATGTAAACGTCGGCATTTCCGGGGGGGATGAGTCAGCCCTCATGGTCCAGGCCATAAAGGCCATCGGCGAGGTCACAGACACCCCTTTGTGCATTGACTCGGCCAAACCTGAAGTCCTGGCTGCCGGCCTTGCGGTATACAAGGGCAAAGCCCTTGTCAACTCTGCAAATGGCGAGGAATCTAAGATCAAGGAAGTCCTTCCGCTTGTGGCCCGGTACAAAGCGGCTGTGGTTTGCTTGACCATGGATGACAAAGGCATTCCCACGGATGTACCAACCCGGCTAAAGATTGCTGATAAAATTGTCAATGAGGCCGCCAAGCTTGGCATTCCCCTTGAAGACATCATTATTGACCCCCTTGCAATGAGTGTTTCAGCCGATGATCAGGCAGGCCTCAGTGCGCTTAAGGCACTGGCTCAGATCAAGAAACATATAGGGGTCAACCAGACCATTGGTGCCAGTAATGTTTCATATGGCCTTCCCGACCGGCCTTTTATTAACAGCGTATTCCTGGCTATGGCAGCTGTGAAGGGACTCACCTGTCCCATTACCGATCCCACCAATTGGAGGATCAAGGAAACACTGCTTCTCATCGACTTAATGATGGGAAAGGACGAGTTTTCCATGAATTTCATAACCGGATACCGTGAGCAATATCCAGAAGAAGACTAAACAATTAGAGACTCAAGTGTATAAGGAGATAGAAAAATGTCAGATTTGCAGGCAATAAAAGATGCAGTGAACAAGGGTAAACGTAAAGAGATTGCAGGGCTTGTCCAGGCGGCATTGGACGCTGGCACGGATCCACAGGTTATCATTAATGATTATATGATCGAAGCCATGAAAGAAGTGGGCGCCCGTTTCGAGGCAAAAAAAATTTTTGTGCCGGAGATGATGATGGCGGCCCGCACGATGCAGGCCGGTGTTGATGTCATAAAACCGTTGATCACCGGAGACAATAAGATTGAAAAGCTTGGCACAGTGGTCTTGGGTACTGTATTCGGTGATCTGCACGATATTGGTAAAAACCTTGTGGTCCTGCTTCTTGAAAGCTCAGGCTTTGAAGTAATTAACATTGGCGAGAACGTTGATCCCCAGCAGTTTGTTGACAAAGCCCGAGAGCTGAAAGCAGATGTTGTCGGCATGTCCAGCCTGCTCACCACGGGTGATCCTCACATCAAGGATACCATAGACGCTTTCAAGGCAAGCGACCTTGCCGGCAAGGTCAAGCTGGTATGCGGCGGCGCTGCTGTTACCAAAAAATTTGCAGTAGATGAGTGTGGCGCTGACGGCTATGCGACCGATGCCATTGACGCGGTAAGGGTCATTCGACAGGTTTTGGAGATTTCTGCCTGAAAAATTGCCTGCCTGGCAATTTTATCTTGCGCTGAAATCATGAAAAATATTGGAAAACCCATGGAAGATATATCTTCTTTGCCGGGCAGTTGCAAACCCGATCCAAAAATCACAGGCAATGAAAAAAGTGTTATTTTCCAGCCAACTGGACGCAGAGTTGCCGCAAACCCCGAAAAGACCATTCTGGATCTGGCTCTGGAGGTTGGCGTGGGCATTGAATCGGCCTGCGGTGGTAAGGGCCGTTGCGGTAAATGCCGTGTCAGACCGGAAGGACCGGCCAGTGAGCCCTCAGTCCAAGAAAAGGACCTTCTGAGTCGTGGGAATGATCAAGACCGTCTGGCCTGCCAGACCCGGCTTCTCCAAGGCGGCACGGTCTGGCTTCAAGAACCGGCCCGTTCGCAAAAGCCTGTAATTCTCACCACTGGCCCGCCCATAGAATTACAAATGGACCCCATGCTCAGGTCCCATGAACTCAAGCTCTCTCCTCCTTCTCTGGCAGATCCTAAGGCCTTGCAAGACCTTTTGCTGGAAAAATTGGGAGAAGGTGGGGACGTCTATGATTTGCCGCTTTCAATTCTCCAGGACCTTCCGAAACTTTTTAAAGATAAAAAAGGGTGTTTTACCGTTGTTACACGACAGGGAAATCAGATCCTTGATATTGCGCCGGGTCATGAGATCCCCGTCCTGGGGTTGGCTGTGGATCTTGGCACCACAACTATTGTGGCGTATTTGTTTGATCTTAAAAACGGACTGCCGCTGGCAGTGGAAGCCCAAATGAATCCACAGATCAGCTACGGCGATGATGTGATCAGCCGCATTGGCTATTGTATGGGAAACCCCCAGAGAATGTCAGTGTTAAGCTCTCAGATCCGAGCCTGTATTGATACGCTTGCCGCGAAAGCCTGCAAAACGGTCAATGTATCCCCCCGGCGCATTATGGATTGTGTGATGGTCGGCAATACGGCAATGCACCATATCTTTCTGGGATTTGACCCTGTTTTCCTGTCTCAGGCACCTTATATGCCGGTCACAAAACACGGGATAGATATAAAAGCAAGGGATACAGGGCTTGCGTTTGCAAAGGAAGCCCGCCTTTACTGGTTGCCAGTAAAAGCCGGGTTCGTGGGGGCGGATACCGTCTCCGTCGCTTTAGCGGTTCATGCCGACGAAGTTACCCAACCGACCCTTATTCTGGATCTCGGCACCAATGGCGAGATGATACTGGCGGTGCCGGGTTATATGGTGTGCTGTTCAACTGCTGCAGGTCCGGCTTTTGAAGGCGGCCATATCGTCTATGGTATGCGCGCCGGGCCAGGTGCCATCGAAGCTGTGGAGGTAGATTCTGAATCCCTGACATGCAAACTCACTGTTATTGGCGGTGGCAAGCCCCTGGGGCTTTGTGGATCAGGGCTGGTGTCTCTGATCAGTCAACTGGCCGCGCTGGGGGTAATCACTTCAGGTGGCTCTTTTAATCCCCGAATGATGGGGTCATATCTGCGGTCCAGTCCAGATGGCCTGGAATATGTTGTGGCTTTTGCGGATCAGTGCGGCTTTGACCACGATCTGGTATTGACAAGCCAGGATGTGTCGGAAATACAACTTGCAAAAGGAGCCATACGGGCAGGCGTTGAAATCATGATGCAAGAACTTGGGATTACAAAATTGGGTGAAGTTCTTCTTGCCGGAGCCTTTGGCAACTACCTGGATCCACAAAACGCGCAGCAGCTTGGGTTGTTCCCCCAGCCGGAACAAAATCGTATCCTCGGTGTCGGTAATGCTGCCGGAACCGGGTCTATTATGGCGTTGATCAGCAGTAAAGAGCGGAAGCATGCAGATTTTCTATCCCTTAACATGCATTATCTCGAATTGACAACTCACCCTGACTTTCAGGAGCTATTTGTCGATTGGATGGCTTTTAACGGCCATGATTAGCCTAATTGTATTCTCTTAAAAATAATATGCTATATTTCTATAAAAAGGCAATAAATCATGAATAAAGAAATTTTCAGTTTATGTTTCATGTGTTCTAATCGCTGCCCGATAAAGGTTACCGTTGAAGAGGATAGGGTCAAATTCCTGGAGAGCAACCCCCATGTGCCTGGCATGGCCGGCAGCCTCTGCCCCAGAGGGGTTGCGGGGATTGCCCTGCTCAATGATGACCAACGTGTTCAGCAGCCCATGATCCGCACCGGCGCTCGCGGTTCCGGGCAGTGGCGCAAGGCGAGTTGGGATGAGGCGCTGGATTACATTACCGACAAGTTGAAAGCGCTTATTAATAAATATGGTGCTCAGAGCATCGCCCTGGGCGAACGTGTGCAGGTCAGCACCCACGTCAGTCAGACCTTTATGCAGGCGATCGGTTCTCCGAACCATTTCACCCACGATGCATGTTGCCGGGGCTCGAATCGCACGGCTACCAGCTCCCTGTTCGGGTGCACGGTGACCGACCTGTCTCCGGATTACGCCAACTGCCGTCACATTGTTCTTTACGGCCACAATCTACTCGAGGCTATCAAGGTCAAGGAGACGCGGAACCTCCTGGCTGCCATCGAGCGGGGGACCAAGGTCACCTACATCGACCCCAGGGTGACGGTAACGGCCACCAAGGCGCATCAGTATATGATGATCCGGCCCGGGACGGACCTGGCGCTCAATTACGCGCTGATCCACGTCATCATCAAAGAAAAACGCTATGATGCGGACTATGTGGAGCGTTGGGTCAAAGGGTTTTCGGAACTCGAAGCCTTTATCCAGCCGTATACGCCGGAATGGGCAGCGGATGAGACCGGAATCGCTGCCAACAAAATACGGGAACTGGCCCGTGAAATCAGCCAGGACCGACCAGCAGTGGTGTTTCATTTCGGCCATCGGGCCGCCCATTACGAAACCGAAACATACATGCGTCGGTCCATCGGGATATTGAACGCGCTGATGGGCAGCATTGAAACACCCGGCGGTTACCTGTTTAAAAAGGGGCCGGGTGAAGTGGGGGCAAAGCCTGCAAAAAAGCTGACCGACCAGACGCTGCCCGTTGTCGACCAGATGCGTTTCGACAAGGTGGGGACCCCGGAATTTCCCTTGCCCGATGTCAAGTTCGGCGTTGCCCAGATGCTGCCGTATGCCATTTTAAATCAGGACCCCTACCCGATCAAGGCGCTTCTGCTGCATCGGTTCGATCCCCTCATGTCTATACCGGACTCGGCCGAAACAAAAAAAGCCTTTGACCAGCTGGAACTCATTGTCACCTGCGACATCAACTACGGCGATACCGCCTGGTATTCGGATGTTATTCTGCCGGAGCCCATCTATCTGGAACGGACCGATGCGATCCAGCAGGCCAACGGGGTCAAGCCCCAGATGTTTCTCTCCCGGCAGGCAGTTGCTCAGCGCTTCGACGGACGGGAATTTCCGGTGATCATCAAACAGCTCGCCGAGCGGTTCGGGGTGGGACATTTTTTTCCATACAAAACCATGGAAGATCTGGTGCGGTGGCAGCTGGAAGGCACCGGGTTTACAATGGAAGATTTTAATGAAAAAGGCTTTGTGAGCTACACGGACAAGGCGATTGTCTGGGACCGGGAAGAAGGCATCAAGTTCAAGACGCCGTCGGGCCGGATCGAATTTGTTTCCTCCATGCTGGAGGGGGCCGGGTTCGCGTCTTTCCCCACCTACGAACCCATGCCGTCGCCCCCGGAGGAGCAGTTCCGCTTGACCGTCGGGCGCTGCGCACTGCATACCCATGTCGCCACCCAGAACAACCCGTATCTCAACGAGCTGATGCCTGAAAACGTGCTCTGGATCAACACGGCACGGGCATCGGTTGCGGGAATCAAAAACGGGGACCCGGTCGAGGTTACGTCGAAGCGGGGATCGGGCCGGATCAGGGCTTATGTCACAGATTTGATCCATCCGGAGGCGGTTTTCATGCTCCATGGTTTCGGACACGAGGCCAAGATGGCAAGCCGGTCTTACCACAGAGGGGTTGCGGACGGCCTCTTGCTGGAGAACGTGACCGACCGGGTCGGCGGCAGTCCGGCATTGCATCATACCTTTGTTACCGTAAAACCCGGTATGGAAGAACATTCTCGAACACGGAGGCAAATCCAATGAGCCAGTATTTTCTGTTCCAAGACACAAAGAATTGCATCGGCTGTCAGTCTTGCCAGGTGGTCTGCAAAAGCAATAAATCGTTGCCGGTCGGGCCCAAACCGTGCCTGGTCGTCCCCATTGAGCCGAAGATGGTCGACGGCATGCCCAGAGGTGCTTTTATATTCATGCCCTGTTTTCATTGTGAAAAGCCCTGGTGTGTAGGGGCCTGCCCGACCGGGGCCATGCAGAAACGACCAGAAGACGGCATCGTCTTTGTGAACCCGGCCCTGTGCGTTGGTTGCAAAAGCTGCATGTCGGCCTGTCCGTGGGGAGCGCCCCAGTGGGATGCTGAAACTAAAAAAGTGGTCAAGTGCGACTACTGCAAGGACCGGCTGGATCAAGGTCTCAAACCGGCCTGTGTCACGATCTGCACGTCTCAATGCCTCAAGTTCGATGAGGCCAACGAAGTGCCGGACAACCGACGGGAACGATACGCCAGGGCCGTTGCATCAGTTTAGGCAATCAACCAGAGGCATAGAATAGGGAGAGAACCTGAAATGTTAAACAAGGACTGCGTCAAGCAAATTGACTGCATTATCCATAAAACGCTCACGCTCATACCGGCGGGGTCGGATCGATATGATGAAGACACCCGCCAAACATTAAACCGGATCAAAAGACTGCTTGTGGAAATCAAAGAGGGCAAGGGGCTGCTTGACCATCTGCCCACCCTCAAAACCCTTGCAAGTAGTCTAAGAGGAAGGGCTGTTGAGCCGATCGGTCTGCTGCCCCTGCTTGAGTTACTCAAAGAAAATGAAAAACAGCTTTTGGATCACGTGGTCAATAAGCACTGCAGCGCTGGTGTTTGCTTTGCCCATCAGCCGGCACCCTGTCAGTCGGCCTGCCCGGCCTATATCGATATCCCCACCGTCATCGCCCTGATCGGCCAGGGCCGATATGACGAGGCCACGGAAGTGATCCTACAGGACAGTCCCTTCCCCTGGACCTGCGGCCTGATATGCCCCCACCCCTGTGAAGATGCCTGCCTCAGGGGTGAGCGGGACGAGCCGGTCAGCATTCAACTCATGAAGGCCTATGCGGCCAAGATCACGGCTGACGGCCAAGGATACCGGAACCGACCCGTGGCGGAAAAAAGACCCGAAAAGGTAGCCGTTATCGGCAGCGGTCCCTCCGGCCTCAGTGCGGCTTATTTTTTGGCAATGAAGGGGTATGGGGTGACCATTTTCGAAAGACTCCCCCTTGCCGGTGGCATGCTCAGATTCGGCATACCCGCATACCGTCTTCCGAAAGACATTCTGGACACTGAAATCGAGAACATCAAGCGCCTGGGTGTCGAGATTCGAACCCACATCTGTTTCGGCGAAGACATCTCCCTGGAAAGTCTCAGATCGGAAGGGTTCGGCGCTTTTTATTTTGCCGTGGGCTTAAACCTCAGCCGCGCACTTGGTTTTGAAGGGGAAGATCTCGAAGGTGTCCTGGGCGGGGTCGATTTTCTCAGGGCCAGCGCTCTGGGCGACAACATGGGTTTGGGCAAGAAGGTTATTGTCGTGGGCGGAGGCAATGTGGCCATTGACGTAGCCCGAACAGCAAGGCGAATGGGCGGGGAGGACGTCCAACTGATCTGCCTGGAGAAGCGTGATGAAATGCCGGCCTGGGAGCATGAGATCGTGGACGCGGAAGAGGAGGGCATCACCATACACAACAGCCTGGGTCCCAGTCGCATCCTCGGTGTGGAGGGCAGGTTTACAGCAGCGGAATTCAAATATTGCGAAGCGGTGTTCGACCAAGCCCGGTGCTTTAATCCGAGATATGATGAATCAAAGTTGACCACACTGGAAGCAGACAACATTATCCTGGCCATCGGCCAAGGGGCGGACACCGCCTTTGCAGCGGCGGAACATATTGAACTGGGACGGGGCAACGGCATCCAGGCCGATAGGGTCACCGGGGAAACCAACCTTCCCGGCGTCTTTGCCGGCGGTGACGTGGTCTACGGTCCACGGATCGTTGTTGATGCCGTTGCAGCTGGCAGGCGGGCGTCCGTGGGCATCGACTGCTACCTGCAAAAAAAAGTGATCCCGAACCCGATATTAAGTCCAGAATCGAGAGGCAGTGTTGGGTTTTTAAGCGTGTCGGCCGCAGAAAAAGGGCAGTTGAAGCGTTCCCATCCGTTCATTCTTCCGGTGGACGAGAGAATCCGGAATTTTCGACAGGTGGAGAGGGGATTAACCGATGAAATGGCCGCCAATGAGGCCAAACGGTGTCTCCGATGCGACCGGTGCCGCGGTGACGGACTCTGCATGTTCGTCTGTAGCGAAATGGGTATAACGGCTCTTACACTCAGCGAGACCCGTAAGGACAGGCTCGCCTTTTTTGATTTTGTCGGGACCGGGGAAAAATGCATCGGGTGCGGAAGCTGTTCCGCTGCCTGCCCTCACGGCAACATCGTTGTGAACGACGACGCGGGGAAACGAAAAATTTCCTTCTGCGGGACCCTGGTGGCCGAATTTGACCTGGAGCCATGTGAACGCTGTGGAACCCCTTTTGCCCCCAAAGCCTATCTGGAGCTTGTCAAAGCGCGGGCAGATGGTGCCGTCGGAGCAGATATAGAAAGAAATTTGTGCCCCGAGTGCGCCAGAACCGTGAGGGCGGAGCAGATCGCAGGGGAGATTCTTCCTTTTTAGGGTGTCAAAACTGTTGGAGTCGTGTGCATTCTAATTAGTGTTTGAACGAAAACTCACCCATTTTTCAGAATTGCCAGCCGGAACAATGGGGCCTTAAATTTTTCAGGACACTTTTCAAAAAATACCGGACACTGGGCTTTTCTTTTGTCTCAAGATCATGCTATTTATAATTTGAATATTATATAAAAGGGAGACCCGTTTTGAGAATATCATCAAAGGGAAATTACGGCCTGCGCGCGGCTTACGAGTTGGCCTGCAATTATGGAGAGGGGCCTATTGCGGCCAAGCAAATCTCCCAGCACCAAAGCATACCTTTGCAGGTTCTGGAACAACTGCTTTTCCTGTTGTATAATAACGGGCTAATCAAAATTGAAGACGGCCCTTTCGGCCTCGGCTATATGCTCTCCGATGAACCAGACCGGTTGAGCGTTGGAGATATTTTCCGCGCCTTAGAAGGCCCTGTCCAAATAGCCGGCTGCGTGAACAGCGGAGAAAAAGAACATTGTCATCGCGAAAAATTTTGTTTTTCACTCATTTTTTGGAAAATGTTTGAAAAAAAGATGGAGCATCTTTTGGACGGGTATTCGTTAGGTGACCTTTCTCGATTAGCCTGAGCCGATATTGTGGGCGTGGTAATCGTCAGAAGGCTATGCCTGAAGGATCTACCCGTGGTATTAACGTAATCAGTTATCCCCATAACTGATTAAAGGAAATATGCATACCACGGGAAATCTGGGATCGAATGAACGGCCGAATAGTTTCGTGAGAAACGGGATCAATATAATCAAGCTCAATAACCTTATCAGTTAATACCCTCAGAGACCATCAGCAAGATGTTTGCCAAGTCTTTTTTGTAACCCGACAATCCATGATTGCTGCTCCGCTTCAGGTGTGGTTCTGCCATACTACATTTGTTTCATCATCATTATTTGTAATCATAGAACCCCTTACCCGTTTTTCTTCCCAGCCAGCCGGCTTCAACATATTTTCTCAAAAGCGGGCAGGCTCTGTATTTGGAATCTTTAAACCCATCATACAATGTCTCCATAATGGCAAGGCAGGTATCAAGTCCTATCAGGTCTGCCAGGGCAAGGGGACCCATGGGATGGTTGGCACCCAGCCGCATCACTGTATCAATATCTTCGGGTTTTCCCACACTCTGATAGAGGCAGAATACTGCTTCATTGATCATGGGCATCAATATCCTGTTGGCAATAAAGCCAGGGAAATCATTGGCTTGTGCTGGAGTTTTTCCAAAGTCTTCACACAATTTCCATGTAATATCAAAAGTCTCCGTCGAGGTGGCAAGACCTTTAATGACTTCAACAAGTTTCATAACAGGAACAGGATTCATAAAATGCATGCCGATAACTTTATCCGGCCTGGATGTTCTGGCGGCAATTCTGCCAATGGGAATGGAAGAGGTGTTGGTGGACAATATAACCTGGGGCGGGCATATTTTATCTAAATCTTCAAAAATTTTAAATTTTAAATCTTCTCTTTCCACTGCAGCTTCAACCACAAAATCCACAGATGCCATATCTTTTAAATCAGTGGTAGTAGTAATTCTGCCAAGGATTTCCTTTTTTGTATCCTCAGATATTTTTTCTTTTTTAACCATTCTGTCAAGGTTTTTTGAAATGGTGGCAATGCCTTTGTCACAAAACTCTTGTTTAATATCACTCATCACAACTTCAAGGCCGCTGGCTGCAACAACCTGTGCAATTCCGTTTCCCATCTGGCCGGATCCAATAACACCAAATCTTTTGACTTCCATTATTCCTCCTTAATATTATTTATTTTCACCATGAAGAGCATGAAGGACATGAAGTTAATTTAGTAAATTTTTTCTTCATTATCTTCATGTTCTTCATGGTAAACAATTGTTTTTTAAATCATCTGTTGACTACAAGGGCAACAGCTTCTCCGCCACCCAGGCAAAGAGAGGCAAGGCCCGTATTTACATCCCGTTTCTCCATTTCATATAATAATGTGGTCAAAACCCTTGCCCCACTTGCACCGATGGGATGACCCAGGGCAACGCTGCCCCCGTTGACATTTACTCGTTCAGGATCTAAATCCAGCACCTTGTTAATTCCGGCTGAACTACCTGAAAAAGCCTCATTGATTTCAAACAGATCAACATCTGAAATTGAAAGACCCTGCTTTTTGAGCACTTTGGGTATGGCATAAATGGGAGCCATCAACACATATTTCATATCAATGCCATAAGAACCCTGTGAACCGATGGTGGCCATGATCCTGCACCCCAGTTCCTTTGCTTTTTTTTCACTCATGATAACTAAAGCTGATGCACCATCACTGATAATGGACGCGTTCCCGGCAGTTCCCACACCATCTTTTTTAAAGGCGGGTTTCATCTTTGAAAGAAATTCAAGTTTTGTCTCTTTGCAGCATTCATCTGTATCAAAAATTACGGGATCACCTTTTCTCTGGGGGATTTCCACAGGCACGATTTCATCTTTAAACCGGCCCTGGGCAACAGATGCATTGGCTCTTTTATAAGACTGGGCAGCAAACTCGTCCTGAACCTGTCTTGATATATCCCATTTTTCAGAAGAAAGTTCATTGGACATGCCCATGTGAAAATCATTGATCACATCCCAGAGTCCGTCATGGACCATATGGTCTTCAATTTTTCCAGGTCCCATGCGAAACCCAAAGCGGGCCTTGTCCATATAATATGGTGCCATGCTCATATTTTCCATGCCGCCTGCAACCACCACCTCGGCATCCCCGCACTGGATGGCCTGGGCAGCCAGCATCACTGCTTTTAACGAGGAACCACAGACTTTATTTATTGTAATGGATTCAACTTCCCAGGGGAGCCCTGCCTTAACTGCAGCAAGTTTTCCCGGATTCTGACCATATCCACAGGGCAGGACCATGCCCATGATACACTCATTAATTTGATTATCATCAATGCCCGCCCTTGTAATGGCCTCTCTTATCACATGGGCCCCAAGATCTGTTGCACCGATTTTGCTTAAGGTTCCGCCAAAACTGCCCAAGGGAGTGCGTGTGGCACTGACGATTACTGCCTTATTCATAAATATCTCCTTATCTGTTTAGCTTGTGCCTGAACGAAAACCTTGTTCAGGCACTGATTTACGTTTTAGGATTTACGTTTTAAGTTTAAACCTAAACCTTAAATCCTAAAACTTAAAACCTAAAACAATCTTTCTTGTAATTCTTTACATATTCCGTCTGTATTTTCCACCTACCTCATACAAAGCATGAGTAATGGTTCCCAGACTGCAAACCTTGACCGTCTCCATTAATCTTTCAAACATATTTTCATTATTTAATGCTGCCTGCTTTAATTTTTCAATTTCCACACTGGAATTGTCCCCATGTCTATCTTTAAAACCCTTCAATCTTTCAAGCTGGGCATCTTTCTGTTCATCTGTTGCCCTTGCAAGCTCCAGATGGTTTGCCATTTCCGCGTAATCTGCATCAGGGTCTTCAAAGGTATTCACACCGATAATGGGATATATGCCTGAATGTTTCAGATATTCATAATAGATAGACTCATCCTGGATCTTGCCTCTCTGGTAACCGGTTTCCATGGCTCCCAGCACACCGCCCCTTTCCGTGATTCTTTCAAATTCAATAAGGACAGCTTCCTCCACAAGATCAGTGAGTTCATCCACAATAAAACTGCCCTGCAAAGGATTTTCATTCCTGGCCAGTCCCCATTCCCTGTTGACAATCAACTGGATGGCCAGAGCCCGCCGCACGGATTCTGCAGAAGGGGTTGTTATGGCTTCATCAAAGGCATTTGTATGAAGGCTGTTACAATTATCATAAATAGCGCACAATCCCTGGAGGGTTGTTCTGATATCATTGAACTGGATATCCTGGCTGTGCAGGGATCTGCCCGAAGTCTGGATATGGTATTTAAGTTTCTGAGATTTTTCATTTCCCTTGTATTTATATTTCATGGCCACTGCCCAGATCCGTCTGGCCACTCTTCCTATCACTGTATATTCAGGATCCATACCATTGGAAAAGAAAAAGGAAAGAGAGGGGGCAAAACTATTGATATCCATACCCCGGGAAAGATAATACTCCACATAGGTAAACCCGTTTGCCAGGGTTAAGGCAAGCTGGGTGATTGGATTGGCACCGGCTTCTGCAATATGATATCCTGAAATGGAAACAGAATAAAAATTTTTGACCTGATGATCTATAAAGTACTGCTGGATATCCCCCATCATTTTCAGGGCAAACTCAATGGAAAAAATACAGGTATTCTGTCCCTGGTCTTCCTTTAAAATATCAGCCTGGACCGTTCCCCTTACATTGGACAGGGCAAATTGTCGAATTGTTGCTGCCTCATCTTCGGATGGTTCCCGGCTTTTTTCCTCTTTAAATTTTTCCATCTGCTGGTCAATGGCCGTGTTCATAAACATGGCCAGCATCATGGGGGCCGGACCATTAATGGTCATGGATACTGAAGTATTGGGAGCACACAGATCAAACCCGTCATAAAGGGTTTTGACATCATCCAGAGTACAGATGCTCACACCCGAGGTTCCGATTTTGCCATAAATATCCGGCCGGGTGTCCGGGTCAAATCCGTAAAGGGTAACTGAATCAAAGGCCGTGGAAAGTCGTTTGCCAGGATAGCTTTGGGACAAAAGTTTGAACCGCCTGTTGGTATCACTGGGACCACCCTCTCCGGCAAACATGCGGGTGGGATCTTCATCAGCCCTTTTTAAAGGGAAAACCCCTGCAGTATAGGGGAAATTTCCCGCAAAATTTTCTTTTCTCATCCATGTATACTGCTCTCCCGGATCTATGAATTGTGGCAGGGAAATTTTAGGAATTCTGGAATGGGACAATGATTCGCTGTATAAGGGGAGTTTAAATTCCTTATCCCGCACGTAATACACCAGTTCATCCTTTTCAAACATATTTTTGCAGGTATTGAATTCATTGATGGTCTTATCTGTCTCATCCTCAACAAGGGACTTTGCATCAACAACAGCCTGCCTGAATTTCTCCAGGGCTTCGGGCAATTGGTCAATCCCTTTGTCTTCCATGGTTTTTAAAGCCTCAATCAAATGCCATCGGTTTCTTATGGCTTTTGCCTGATCTTTTGTGGTTATATGGTATTGTCTTACTGAATCGGCAATCTCAGCAAGGTATCGGGTTTTTTCTCCCGGAATAATAATGGTTTTTGAAGAAGATTCTTTTATGCCTGTCCGGGCAATAGTAGATTCAAATTTAATATTTTTCTTTTCAAAAATAAGGTCTAAAAGACCATGATAAAAAGCTGTTATCCCGTCATCATTAAATTTTGAGGCAATGGTTCCGTATACGGGCAGGCTCTTTGGGTCGATATCCCAGGCCTTACGATTTCTCTGAACCTGTTTTCTGACATCCCTTATGGCATCTTCGCTGCCTTTTTTCTCATACTTGTTCACCACGACAATATCAGCGTAATCCAGCATGTCTATTTTTTCCAGCTGGGAAGGGGCGCCAAATTCTGCCGTCATGACATATACGGACATATCCACAAGATCAACCACCCTTGAATCTCCCTGGCCGATACCCGCGGTTTCAACAATCACCATATCATAACCTGCTGCCTTGACCACGGCGATGGCATCAGGCAGGGCCTCGGGAAGCTCTGTCTGGGACCGTCTTGTGGCCATGGACCGCATATAAACCCGGCCTGTTTCTATGGAATTCATCCTGATCCTGTCCCCTAAAAGGGCACCGCCGGTTTTCCGTCTGGAGGGATCACAGGAGATAATGGCAATATTGACCTCTGTAAGATCCCTTAAAATCCTGATAATCAATTCATCTGTTAAAGAGGACTTTCCAGCCCCACCCGTTCCCGTTAGTCCGATAACCGGAATATCTTTTTTATCTGCAAGCTTATTAATATTTAAAATAATTTTGTCAAAGGCTTCCCTGTCATTGGCTTTGGCTTCCTGGACCGCAGAAATAAAATTTGCTGTCACATATTTATTAGCAATAGTCAAATTTTCATAATCAAGTGCCTCATAATCAACACAAGGCACATCCATGGCAACCATCATATCATTGATCATGCCCTGAAGCCCCATTTTTGAACCATCTTCAGGAGAATAGATTCTTGTCACACCATAGGCATGCAGTTCATCCATTTCCAGAGGAATGATAACCCCTCCTCCTCCGCCAAAAATCTTAATATGGGGAGCTCCTTTTTCTTTTAAAAGATCCACCATATATTTAAAATATTCAAGATGCCCGCCCTGGTAGCTGGATACTGCAATGCCCTGGGCATCCTCTTCAATGGCAGCATCCACGACTTCATGCGCAGACCTGTTATGGCCGATATGGATCACTTCCGCGCCCGTATCCTGCAAAATTCTTCTCATTATATTTATGGCAGCATCATGACCGTCAAAAAGCGATGTTGCAGTAACAACCTTAATAGAATGCCTGGGGGTATAACTTTGGATTTCCATACTCATCATTGATCCTTTTTTATTGATCCCGTTTTATTAAAATATGAGTCCAAGGATAAAATCGGTTTGAATTTTAATATATTCCTCAATGGTAAATTTTTTTTGAACATGCCACCTTCGAAAGGCCCACATCTGACCCAGAATTGAAATATTGTGACCCACCAGATTCAATATTTTACCATCCAGCAAAGGAAAACTGTTTTTCCCGGACAAAGAAGACAAAGCATTGATAAAAATATCTGTGATATTCAACTCATTCAAAAGAACATCATTTTTCCATTTTTCCGGCAAAAATTGTGTGACCTGATACATGAGAAGAATATGATCTGCCATCCGATCGCATACATAAAAATATTGACGAATAACCTGGGCAATTCTTTCTTTATCTTTGTCTGTATTTAACAAGGCTTTTTCAACGGCATCCTGGACTTCCTCATGAATGGTTTTGCATACCAGATATAAGAGATCCTCTTTAGAACTGACATATTCGTATAACGAACCAATGGAAAAATTGGAAGCCTTTGCAATCATCCTTGTTGTGGTCTTGTGATATCCGTGTTCAATAAAAAGCTTTACAGTAGAATCGATAATCTGGCGCCTTCTTTCCCGAACCAGTTCAGGATTCTTTATTTGTGTCGGGACTTCTGCATCAGATATCAGCATTTTGGATTTTATAATTTTTCCCAAATGATCGCTCCCTTCCCTGTAATAAGATTGCTGTTAATAAAATTTGAACGAGCGCTCAGTCATAGTTTTTTTTACATTTATTCAATAGCTTGTCAAGAAAATATTCTTTCAAAATTTAAAAACACATATGGCTCTACCATGAAAATCAGGAGTAATATTCCGAATAATCAATGAAATTTTGACAATCAATCAAAAAAGCATTTGACAAAATAATCTCTTTAAATATAGTATCTTAAATATAGACTGAGCGCTCGATCAGTTTTTTAAATTGTCGAGTACTTTTAGTGTTAAAAAACCATAAGCAAAAACAAAATAACGTATAATACATAAGGAGGTGCGGGGTGGATTTTGACCTTACCAAAGAACAGGAAATGATCCGTAAGGAAGTCAGAAAATTTGCACAAAAAGAGATCGCACCCATTGCAGGAGATCTTGATGAAAAAGAAGAATTTTCTGCAGCGCTAACAAAAAAAATGGGAGAAATAGGTCTTTTCGGCATGTTTGTTTCAGAAAAATATGGCGGCCAGGAAATGGATTATATTTCATACATTATCGGCGTTGAAGAAATTGCCAGGATTGACGGATCCCAGGCTGCCACCATTGCAGCAGGAAATTCCCTTGGCATAGGCCCGATCTACTATTTTGGTACAGAAGATCAAAAACAAAAATACCTGCCCAGACTTTGTTCAGGTGAAGGCCTTTGGGGATTTGGACTCACAGAACCCACGGCCGGATCTGATGCAGGCGGCAGCAAAACAACGGCTGTTCTGGAGAAAGATGAATGGGTCATTAACGGCTCAAAAATATTCATCACTAATGCTGCCTGTGAATTGACCATGGGCGTAACGGTCCAGGCCATCACGGGCACAAGAGACAATGGCAAACCAGAATATTCCTGTATCCTTGTTGAAGCAGGCACAAAGGGATTTAAAGCTGTGCCCATGCACAAAAAAATGATGTGGCGATCCTCCAACACGGCAGAACTCTATTTTGATGACGTCAGAGTCCCCAAAGAAAATATCCTGGGGAAAAAAGGCGACGGGTTCCATCAAATGCTGGCAACCCTTGACGGGGGAAGGCTTTCCATTGGTGCCATGGGACTTGGCGGAGCCCAGGGAGCCTATGATCTTGCCTTGAAATATGCAAAAGAAAGAAAGCAGTTTGGGCAGCCTATTTCAAAATTCCAGGCCATAGCATTTAAGCTGGCCGATAGTGCCATGGAAATAGAGTGCGCCAGAAATCTGTTATACAAAGCCTGCTGGCTGAAAAGCAATAAACGGCCCTTTGAAAAAGAGGCTGCCATGGGCAAACTCTATTGCTCTGAAGTCATGTCCAGGGTGGCGGATCATGCCATCCAGATCCATGGCGGATATGGCCTCATGAAAGAATACAATGTGGAAAGATTTTACAGGGATCAGAAACTTTTGGAAATAGGTGAAGGAACCTCGGAAGTTCAGCGCATTGTAATTTCAAGACATATTGGCTGCTGATACAAAGGGGAAAATCCCCAGGAGAAAACCATGAGCACAAACCATAAAAACGACGACAGCCCCGTAAGCAGCGACAGTGACCCTTTATTGCTGAAAAAAGAAAAAAACAAGACCGTCATTCTGACCATGAACCGGCCAAAGGTTATGAATAGTCTGAATTTTGACCTCTTATATGCCATTAAAAATGAAATTGATGCCCTTCAATACAGAACGGATATCAGAACCTTGATCATCACTGGTGCAGGAGAAAAATCATTTTGTGCCGGCGCTGATTTAAAGGAAAGGGCAGGCTTAACCCCGGATGAGGTCAAACGATTTATTATCACCATCAGAAATCTTCTGACCTCAATTCAAAACCTTCCCATCCCCGTGATTTGTGCCGTGAATGGAATCGCCCTTGGCGGTGGTACTGAGGTGGCGCTGGCATCAGATATCCGCATTGCCTCGGAAAACGCCAGCATGGGATTGACGGAAGCAAGACTTGCCATCATCCCGGGAGGGGGCGGAACCCAGCGCCTGCCAAGAATCATCGGGGTGGCAAAGGCAAAGGAATTGATTTTTACAGGACGCAGAGTGGATGCAAAAGAAGCCCTTGATATCGGTCTTGTGAATCGAGTAACAACATCTGAAACCCTTTTGGATGCATGTATGGAAATGGCGGACATGATTGCCCAGACCGGGCCCATTGCCGTTGAGATGGCAAAATATGCCATAGATAAAGGAATTGAAACCGATCTTGCCACAGGGCTTGCCATAGAATCCAATGCCTATAGGGTGACCATACCCACACAAGACAGAATTGAAGGCCTGACTGCATTTAGAGAAAAGAGAAAACCCGTTTACAAAGGAAGATAAAAAAAGCATGACAGAAAATAAAACTTTTTGGAAATCTGAAGAAAAAGAACTGGAAGACCGTCAACAGGAGGCGATTTGTTCCGGCGGCCAGAAAGCCATAGACACCCTTGCCAAAAGAGGCAAACGGCCTGTAAGAGAATTGATAGCAGACCTGATTGATCCTGACACCCAATTTTTTGAACTCTCCACTTTAGCGGGGTTTGGCATGGGATATCCTGGGGTAAAAGATGTGCATTGTGCAGGAATTGTCACGGGCATTGGAAAAGTCCATGGCAACTGGACCATGATCATGGCCAATGACAGCCGCGTCAAGGCAGGCACATATTTTCCCATCACCCTTAAAAAACACATGAGAGCCCAGGCCATTGCTGAAAAAAACGGGCTCAACTGTCTTTATATCGCTGATTCAGGAGGTGTTTTCCTTCCCATGCAGGCCGATGTCTTCCCTGATGACCAGCATTTTGGGTCTATCTTTTATAATATGGCAAGAATGTCTGCCATGGGACTTCGCCAGGTAACCATCAGTACAGGAGGCAATACTGCAGGAGGCGCTTATATTGTTTTCATGGCCTGTGAATCCATCATGATTGACAAGCAGTCTTTTTCATTCTTAGGCGGTCCTCCCCTTGTGAAAATGGCCACGGGAGAAGAGATATCAGCTGAAAATCTTGGAGGAGCAAAGGTTCATACCCAGATTTCCGGCGGAGCGGATCATCTGTGCACTGACCAGACCGATGCCATTAAAAGAGCACGGCAGCTTCTTTCTTTGACCCGGCCCCAGAAAATCCATGGTCACACCTATGAGGCCAAAGAGCCCATAATCCCTCTGGAAACCATATATGACGTCATGCCCATATCCCCCCACAAAGGCATTGACGGCAGAAAAATTATTGGCGCAATTGCAGATGAATCTGAATTTATTGAACACAAGAAAAATTTTGCTCCTGGCCGGGGGTCCAACATCCTGACGGGAAAAATCAGGATCAAGGGATTTCCCATCGGGGTTATCTGTTCCAATGCTGCAGGCATTATCTTTCATGAAGCAGCCCAAAAGGTAACGGAATGGGTGGTCAGATGTTCCTATGAAAAAACACCGCTGCTCTTTATCCAGAGTTCACCCGGTTATATGATCGGTTCTGATTCTGAACATGCCGGTATTGGAAAATATGGTGCAGATATGGTCCGTGCAGTCTCCTGTGCCCAGGTGCCAAGGATACAGCTTGTTATAGGACCGGATAACGGGGCAGCCAATTACGGTATGTGCGGCCGTGGATACAGGCCCAACTTTTTATTTTCAACCATGCGGGCCAGAACCGGGGTTATGAGCGGCAAAAGCGCAGGCGGGGTATTGTTAAGCATTGAGCAGGCAAAAAGAAAAGCCATGGACAACCCCATGACCCCGGAAGAAATAAATGAATTCCAGCAGAAAATGATTGACAAGTATGATGGTGAAGCCCATCCCTTTTTCTGCGCTTCAAGACTTTTAAACGACCGGGTCATCAAATTTTCAGAAATCCGGGACTGGCTTGCCATGGCCTTTGAAGTCAGCCTTGTCAAACCCATTGGAGAACCAAGTTTTGGTAATTTTAGATTTTAAACATATAATTTAAGGAGAAAAGAAATGACAGAATATGATTATTGGAAAATTTTCCCAAGAATGCCCAGAAAAGTAACCATTGGAGATATCACCGTCCGGGATGGATTCCAGCATCTTGAAAAATTTATTTCAACCCCTGCCAAAATAACCTATCTGGAAGAATTGATTTTTGCAGGATGCCGCAACATTGAGGTCACCAATCTCGGGAACCCCAGGAGCATGCCCCAGTTCAGTGATGCTGAAAAACTTTTAGCCCATCTTAGAAGTACTGATTTTGTGGGAAGGGCAGCCAGAAAAGGCATTAACATGGACGATGTGGTGTTGACGGCCATCACCATCCGGGAGCAGGCTGTTGACCGGGCCATTGAGCTGAAAAAAAGAGGGGTTGGACCTGACCGGGTTTTGATGATGGTTTCCACGGAAGAGCAGCACCATTTTGCCAATTCAGGCACAACTCTTCCAAATTATTTTAAAGAAGCTGAAACATGTATTAAAAAGTGTACAGATGCCGGCATTAAAATGTGCGGTACTGTGAGCACTATCTGGGGAAGCCCCATTGGCGGAGCCACCCAGTTAAAGGATGCCGTTGAATTTACCAAATACTGGCTTTCCATCGGGGCCAGCGATATTGAGCATGCAGACCACGACGGAAGTGCGTCAGCAGCAGATGTGTATAGATATTTTTCCATGATCCTTGATGAAATACCGGATACAAGCCTTCACATTGCCCATTTCCACGAAACAAAAAGAGTGGCCTCAGCATCTGTTCTTGCTGCACTTCAGGCAGGCATCTGCCATTTTGAAGCCACCCTTGGCGGCCTTGGCGGACAGCCCGCTAATTTCCTGGATGACAGGCCCATCAAAGGCACAGGGGATTATTATTATGATGATGCAAGATATGTGGGACTGGTTTGCCTTGAAGATACCCTTGTGCAGATTGATGAAATGGGTATAGAACATGGATATGATGTTGACAGAATCCTGTGGCTTGGAAAACAGCTGGAAAAAACCGTTGGTACAAAATTACGCAGCGAGGCCATTATCAACGGCAGAACCCTTAAAGAAGGTCATATGGAGTATGCCCGGCCAGGACTTGCAAAACTTAAGGAAAAACTGGGAGAAACCCCGGATCAAAATTTTCCCAAATAATGATGACAAGGAGATGCTATGGAAAAAAAGGATAAAACACCTCATATCAATCTGGATTATTTTGAAGATCTCACGGGAAATATTAAAAATGGTGAAAAAGGTGATGTAGATGAAGTGGGAAAACGCATCAAAAGATTAAGAGAAGAAAGAGGCATTTCCATTGAAGCGCTTTCCGATTTAACAGGATTTGAAATTTCCAGGCTTAAAGCCATTGAAGAAGGCCAGGAAAAACCCCAGCTGGGAACAGTGATGAAACTATCCAAGGCATTGGATGCTGCCGTGGGGCATCTTGTCTCAGGCAAGGGGAACCGACTGTATTCCATTACACGGAAAAACGAAAGAAAGCAGATTTCCCGTTCCACTTCAAAAACGGGCAGCCAGAATGCTTACTCATACATGAGCCTGGCCCCTGAAGTCCAGGGCCGTCACATGGAAGCTCTCATCGTACAATTGGAAAAAATGGATGACAAGGAAATATCCATCCATAATGGGGAAGAATTTATATTTGTTCTTGATGGTGTTGTCAACCTGACCATTGGAAAAGACACCTATGATCTTGAACCGAGCGACAGTGCCTACTATTTGTCCACCACTCCCCATTTTATTACTGCAAAAACCAATAAAGCCACCATACTTGCTGTTTTATATGAATAAGGAGAAAATACCCATGTCAAAATGTTTGTGGCAGCCCTCTGAAAAGAGGATCAAAAGCACCAATATGTATGGTTTCATGAACCTTGTAAATGAAAAATACAGCAAGGACTTTAAAGAATATCCTGATTTGTGGGAATGGTCCGTGGACAATCTTGAGGATTTCTGGACCCTTGCCTGGGAATTTATTGATATCAAGGCCTCCCAGACCTTTGACAAGGCCATTGATGATCCAGCCAAAATGCCCGGGGCAAAATTCTTTGTCAATTCCAGACTTAATTTTGCCGAAAACCTTTTGCGATTCAGAAATGACCGTCTGGCAATTGTGTTCAAGGGTGAAGATTCTGTGAGAAGAACGCTTACATATAACCAGCTCTATGATGAAGTGGCAAAGACGGCAGCCTCATTAAAAAAACTGGGCATAAAGAAAGGCGACCGGGTCGTCGGGTTTGTTCCCAATATGCCTGAAAGTATCATTGCCATGCTTGCTGCTGCAAGCCTTGGCGCGGTCTGGTCTTCCTGCTCACCTGACTTTGGCATCAAAGGGGTTCTGGACAGGTTCGGGCAAACCCAGCCCAAAGTATTGTTTACTGCAGACGGATATTTTTTCAAGGGCAAGCCCATGGACAGCATTGAAAGAATTGCCGGCATTGTCAAGGAAATCCCTTCCATTAATAAAATTGTAGTGGTTCCCTATGTTTCTGCAGAACCTGATATCAGCAGCCTTCCCAATTCTGTATTGTATGAAGATTTTAAAGATCCCAAGGCAAAAGAAATTGATTTTTTGCAGATGGATTTTGATGACCCCCTTTATATCATGTATTCTTCCGGAACCACGGGCCTTCCCAAATGCATGGTACAGAGTGTGGGCGGAGTTCTTTTACACCAGAAAAAAGAATTGGTTCTGCATACTGATTTAAAACAGGACGACACTATTTTTTACTTTACCACCTGCGGCTGGATGATGTGGAACTGGCTTACCTGCTCATTAAGTGTGGGAGCCACCCTTGTCCTTTATGACGGCAATCCTTTTCACCCCGGCCCTGATGCCTTGTGGAAAATGGCCCAGGATGAACGAATCACAATTTTCGGGACCAGTGCAGGATATATTGAAGCCTTAAAAAATGCCGGGGTAAAACCGGGTAAACAATTTGACCTGTCTGCCTTAAAATCAGTTCTTTCAACTGGTTCCCCCCTTTCAGATGAAAATTTTGAATTCATCTATAATGAAGTAAAACAGGATCTCCAGCTGGCATCCATATCCGGCGGATCAGACCTGAACGGCTGTTTTGCCCTGGGCAACCCAATGGGCCCTGTTTATACGGGAGAACTTCAATGCCGGGGTCTTGGTATGAAGGTCTATGCCTATGATGAAAACGGCAAGCCAACAATTGGACAGCAGGGAGAACTAGTATGTACAGCCCCTTTCCCATCCATGCCTATTTTTTTCTGGGGTGATGAAGACGGCTCCAAATACCATTCTGCCTATTTTGATGAATTCCCTGGAATCTGGACCCATGGGGATTTTATCATGGTCACGGAAAGAGGCGGTGTCATCATGTATGGCAGGTCAGATGCCACCCTTAATCCAGGCGGTGTGAGAATCGGCACGGCTGAAATCTACCGTCGCCTGGATGCCATGGAAGAACTTGAAGACTCTGTGATTGTGGGACAATCCTGGAACAATGATGTCAGGGTCATTCTCTTTGTAAAAACAGCCCCGGGCTTTGACCTGACGGATGAGCTTCAAAACAAGATCAAAGCAGACATCCGGGCCAATGCCTCTCCACGGCATGTCCCGGCTAAAATCATTGCATGTCCGGATGTTCCCTATACCCTTAACATGAAAAAGGTTGAGCTGGCCGTTAAAAAAATGATTGAAGGCAAGGAAGTAAAAAACAAGGATGCCTTAAAAAATCCAGAGTCCCTTGATTTTTTCGGCAGTCTTGAAGAACTTAAATCATAGAAATGATATGAGTAGTGAGGTATGAGTAGTGAGATGTGAGGGGGGATAGACTGATGGTTTTTTCTCACTACTCAAAACTCATATCTCACTACTTTCATATAAAGATCTCAAATATGGAATCACACGTAAAAGACCACTATAATTCAGACAACCTCACGCAAAACATTAAAACCGCCTTAATCAAAGCAGGCAAAGACCTTTCAAATCTTGAACTGAAAGATCTTTCCCCCATTGATCAGATCCATACGGGCGGAGCACGGTCCAGCATTGAGCTGTTTAAAAAATTAACCATCTCCCCTGATGCACAGGTCCTTGATGCCGGCTGTGGTATTGGAGGATCTTCAAGGCTTCTTGCCAAACAATTTAACTGCAGGGTTGTCGGCGTTGATCTGGCAGAAAAATTTATTGAATCGGCTATCTTTTTGACCCAGTGTACCCAACTAGAAAATCTTGTTTCTTTCCAACAGGGTTCTGTTCTTGACCTGCCTTTTGAAAACAATACATTTGATGCCATTTTATGCCAGCATATTCTAATGAACATTGAAGACAAATCAACAGCCGTCAAAGAATTTTTCAGGGTATTAAAACCCGATGGAAAGCTGATGTTACATGAAATAGAAAAGGGTGACAACGATTCCCTTCTTCTTCCCGTTCCATGGGCAGACAAGTCCTCTATATCATTTCTTGAATCCCGGGATGTCATGTCCCACATTTTTAAGGAGCATGGGTTTGAAGTAGAATTCTTTTCAGACCAAACCTCCAGTGCATGCACAGGGTGGGAAAAATTTAATGCCGTTTCCAAAAAAAGACCTCCCCAACCCAATGCTCTGGGTCTCGGTATCATTTTTGGCTCCAATGCAAAATTTTTCGGTGAAAACATGTATGCAAATTTTAAAAATAATTCCATTTGTCTTGTTGAAGTTATTCTAAAAAAATTATGATGACTAAATTAAAAAATCGCAAAGAAAATAATTATAATAACTCAAAAAAACCGGGCTGATACCTTTAAAATGGATACCTTTGGATTTACAAAAAAAAAGCTGCTGCTGCTTTGCCCTGAAACCCAAAACAAGCATATTATCAGCTGGCTGGCCGGATTTTATCAAAAGTTAACCACCAATCGTGTCAACCCGGCATCTTTAGATCTTTTTACCCGCCAATACAATGAAGTCCTGAATTGGACGGGAATGAATGAATTTATCAGGCCTGAATCCAATACCACAAGATTGTGGATTGAAAGCATTTCCGACAGGATTCACTTTCATCGCTCTGCCATTGGCACCCCTGTCCGGGACACTGATCTGCTTGAAACAATTCAAACTGATGATGCCCTGCTTTCCTGTCATCAACCTGTGCTTAATTGCCACCTGGCCCTGGATGGCTTAAGAAGCCTTTTTAATGTGGGATCTATTTTCAGAACCTGTGATGCTGCAGGGTTTAAATCCATCATTCTCGGGAACACTCCAGGCAAAGAACATCCCCGTGTCCAGAAAACCGCCATGGGCGCTCATCAATGGGTTGAACAGGATAAGACAGGGGATCTTGCCCAGACCCTGCTTGAGAAAAAAGAAGAAGGATTCCATATCATTGGTGTTGAAACCATTCAAGGTGCCCTTCCTTTTTATGATATGCCCTGGGAAGACAACACCATCCTTGTGTTTGGCAATGAAGAATATGGGATCTCATCCCATGTCCGGTCCGTGTGTGACAACTTTGTTCATATTCCCATGTATGGCCGAAAAAATTCCCTTAATGTGGCCAATGCCGCTGCTGTCATCTGTTTTCACCTATCCAGATCATTGCGCTCAAGATAAGTCTTGTAAAAGCTGTATCTCAAGGACCAGATCATTGATTTTAATAATATCACCAGGATATATTTTTTTTCGCTTCTGCGTTTCAATACTCCCGTTTACTTCCACAAAACCATCCACTATCATGAATTTGGCTTGTCCGCCGCTTGCAGCAATATTTTCAAACTTTAAAATTTTATACAGTTCAACGGGTGACTTGTTTATCCGAACAATTTGTTTGGTCATAATCTGTCTCTTATCCATGGTATGATAAAATTGCCATTTAGAAAAAATGGCAACGTTGCCAAATTTTCTAAATGCTTGTGAAACATCTTCTTGTCAATCCTTCTTTTTTTGAATCCAGATTTTAATGAACTCTTTTGGAGACATGATATCGATATCAATATATTTTTTTATGTTCTTAAGGTGTTTGTCTCCAGAAATGATGATCTTACAGTCAAGAGCCACAGCACACTCAATGAATTTATTATCATCTGGATCATCTTCAACAACTTCAAGATCAGGGGTTTTTGCAGTGAAAATTGAATTGTAACCCTCTGCGAATAATTTTGTTAAGTTTTGTATTTCATTCTTATCTTTAAGGCCAAGCCTGTTAAGTACCTCAATATATTCTTCAATTATTTTTTGGGAAAAGCATAGGGTAATCTTTCCTTTTTTCCAGCAGTTAATTATCTGTCTTGGAATACCCCCAAAAAAGGAAGAAATAAAAACATTTGTATCAACGACCACTTTAAGCACTTTTTGACCGCACCTGTTTTATTGCTTTTTCAATGTCAGATTCAGAAATATTGTTTTTAGCTAAATTTTGACCGATTTTATCCCACAGGTTATCAATATAGGCACTCATGTCTCTTTCTTTTGTATATTTCTCTAAAAGTTCACGCACGAGTTCACTTAAATTTTTCCCCTCAGCTTTAGCCAACTGACTGACTTTATTTTTCAGGTTCGGTTCGAGCCGAATTATCATTTGAGTCGCCATGGTTAAGTCTCCCTGAATATATAAATATTGCTTTTTGTATTTTATGAGTTGAACACTTGTTTTTCTAAAAAATAATTCTTCATAAAGCATACCCAGATATTTTGTATATATAAGTTATACAAAATATCTGGGTATGTCAACCGGGGAAATTGGAAAAATGACTGCTCCTCCGCTGAATACTGATTATTTTTTGAAACTTAACTTGATCAATTGATATTTTGCGGACTATAAAGTCTGTAGAACCTGTTTTTAAAACCATGTATTGTATTGCGAAAAAAGAGGGTATGACAAAAAATGAAAAAGGGAATTGCATAAATGAACCAGACAAAAACCATTGTTTTTTGCATTTGCCTGTCTATTTTTATTTTCCATTCAAATGGGCTTGCAGCTAACTTTGGCCAGGAGTACACCCTTTCCGGCAGGACCATGGGAACCTATTTCACCATAAAATTTATCACTGCTAAAAAACCATCCCTGCCCCTGTGGCAGGCAAGAGTGGATAAACAATTGGAGGAGATCAATAAACGCCTGTCCATGTATGACCCGAAAAGCGAGCTCTCTCTTTTTAACGATCAGAAAACCGGAACCCTGGTGAAAGTCTCTGCTGACTTTTATGACATAATGTTAACGGCTAAAAAATTATATGACATGACAGACGGCTCCTGGGATGGAACGGTGAAACCCCTGGTTGATCTGTGGGGATTTGGGACAAAAAAAAGAATGACCCAGATTCCTGAACCCGATAAAATCGCCCTTGCCCTATCAAAAACCGGGTTTCATCACATTGATATCAAAGGGCCGCACACCCTTTTAAAAACAGCTGACATCACCCTTGACCTGGGGTCCATTGCAAAAGGCTATGGCGTGGATGCCATAGCTAAACTTTTTACCTCATCCGGCATCCATGATGTTCTTGTGGAAATAGGAGGAGAGCTTTATGGTTCAGGCACAAACAAAAAAGGAAAACCCTGGTCCGTGGGTATCAGAGAACCTGATAAACAATTTTCAAACCATAACCTGTTCAAAATTATCCGCTTGAATAATCATGCCATTGCCACAAGTGGGAATTACAGGATTTTTTTTGAAATAAAGGGCAAAACCTATTCCCATATCATTGACCCTAAAACAGGATTTCCCGTTGACAACAAAATCGTCAGTGCTTCTGTGATTTCAAAGGACTGCACCTTTGCCGACGGCCTTGCAACAGCCCTTATGGTCATGGATGTACAAAAGGCCCTTGCCCTTGTTAACCGGCTTGAGGATACTGAATGCCTGATCATCCAAAAAAAAACGAACAAATTTATCAGCCATATGTCTGACAATTTTGATCGCTTTGTGGTGAAATAATTTTAATATGCCTTTTTTCGAAAACCCCCTGAACGGTTGAACCCGGGAGCAGCATACCGAAAAAATGGAGCATGGGCTCAGCTCTTGGAGGATACCCACTCGACTGATTGGTTATGGCTTAAGCCCATTTTAATTCAGGCTTTTTATGCTGGTGAGCACATTCTGCAAGATAAGAGTTGATAAGATTCTGATATGGAATTCCAACCTCTTTTGATAGTTCCTTAAAATAGGTAATTGTGTTTGTTTCAATACGAATTGAAATTTGTTTTTTCACTTTCTTTGCATAAGGATTCTTTATTGAATTGCTAAAATCATATTCTTTTCTCATAATATATATCCTCCGTATTGTTTCTGCTCTTTTTGTGAAGCTTTTCTTGCAGAGATTATTCTTATCTCGTTGCTTTCATCTTTCATACAATGGACCACAATCGATATTTTAAGTTTATAGCTAAGACCCAACAACAAAAATCTTTCCTCTTCCAGCGAATGATCTGGATCATAAATCAACCTGGCATTATCATCACTAAATACTGAAGTGGCTTCATTAAAAGAGATTTTGTGCTTTAATAAATTAGCTTTCGCCTTAGTTTTATTCCACGTGAATCGTATCTCTTTCATAATGAAATTATGATTATAATATATATAAATGTCAATGTAAAATTTACTCAATAAATAGATTTACAATTTTCAAGCCATGGCCCTTGTTAACAGCCTTGCAGATACAGAATGCCTGATCATCCAAAAAAAAACGACCAATTTTATCAGCCATATGTCTGACAATTTTGATCGCTTTGTGTTGAAATAATTTTAATTATTTATTTAATGTTGTATGCTTCATCATGTGGTCCCAATAGTACAAATTTAATAGTTTCATCAGAGGTTGTTAAACAATCGAAACAGCCAACAAATTCAGCATCTCCCTTTTTTCGGCATGCAGTACAATACAAGTAGATTATGATGAAATTACGCTTGACCGGGCAGGAGTAAAACTCTCGCAAGTTGCCCTTCAAAGGTTCTCCAAGTTCAACTGGGTGCTCCATAATCTGGCGAACTTTCTGCTCAATCTGCTTCTTTATGCCGGCATGTTTCCGAACGCCTGTCAGAAATGCTTTTTCAAATTTTGCTTTCATCAGTCGTCAAAAACTTCCTCAAAGGTATGCCATTTGGCCGTGCCATCGCTGAGCGTGGACTTTACATTGAGTATCGCTTTGTGAAAATCAGGATCCGAGAGTATGATCTCCATACTCTCTCCTTGCGCATGCCGTTTTAATGTGAGGACAAATTGCGTAATGACATCAGCGACTGTTGTTCGATTTTCTCGAACATATACCTTGACAAAATCTACTAAATCCTGGTCAAGGCTGATATTTAAGCGTGCTTTAGACATGATAACCCTCCCTGTTTTATTGTTCCCAATATACACACATCAAGAACAATCGTCAAGCACGAAAAAAATACCGGCTGCCAACTGGAGAGCAAAGTGTCGATATTGCCAATATTGGCATTTCCGACAATTTCATTCGTAAGCACTCTGTCGATGCTTCAAATCTACAATAACAACGATCACTTTTTCATTATCTATCAAATAGAACAATCGATAACTTCCAACTCGATATCGATAATATCCTTCAAAATCCCCTTTAAGCTTTTTAATATTTGTCCCAAAATATGGATTTAGCTTCAATTGGGGATAAACAATGTTTCTGATTTTTGTATAAAGCTGTGAATCAATATTTTTTTTGACTTTTTCAAAGGTTTTAGTTTCTGCAATCTGGAAATTAGACAATTGAATATTCTTCATTTTTCAAGTTTTTCAAACCCTCTTGAAGATTTTCAACCAATTCCTTATCATTCAATATCTCATTCATCTCACTATTATCAACATACTGCACCGAGGTTAGATATTGCAGCGTGGCAAATTCGATAAAATTGGAAATATTTCTTTTTTGACCATCTGCAGCAGCCTTAATTATCTGATAAATTGAATCATCAACTCTCATTGTTAATGTTTTCATAATATTTCCCTCACTGTGAATATTAATTGCCTAAAATATATTCAATTTTATTCAATTTGTCAATTTTTTCTTCTACTTTTATTGAACTGCTCATGGCCATGGGAGAAACAACTTATCGATATTGTAAAATTTGCATTTCCGATAAGTTCTGAGACACGATTTTGGGTTAATGGATTGTCAGTCTTTCCTAGTCAAAGGTCTTCTGCTATTTGCAGAAAATGCCAGTATTGGCATTTTCTGCAAATGATAGGAAAAGAGCTTTGATTTATTTATTAAGCGATGAAAATCCTGTTTCATTTTAATAAGCCTTTTTTCGAAAACCCCCTGAACGGTCGAACTTAGAAGCAGCATACCAAAGGAATGAATCATGGGCTCGGTCCAAGATCACTTAACTTTCAGTCTGCAGAGGCGATATGCAGTCCGATTTATACATTTGTTAGGGGAATCGTGCTTTCATTAATGACTATATCAGTCTGTGGGCAAACTGCATTTAGTAACTCATTAAGTTTTTCAACGCTTGGAACAGAATTCCCTTTTTCGTAGCGAGCGTATGTGTTGCGTGATTTCATACCTAATCGACTTGCAACCTGAGCAAGTGAAAGTCCACTCATTTCACGTTTTCGCTGCAAAAGTAAACTTACCATATGTTTTGGCCCTAAAGAACCAACTTCAAAACTGTCCTTTTCCCCTTTATAAACCTCAATTTTAAATCCATCTTTATTAACCAAAGACTCAAGCATATCAGCAACCATTTCGTACGCTTCTTTCTTTGTTCGACCTTGGGTCATTAAATCGAGAATCGGAATTTCTGCCAGCCAGAATTTGCCGTCTTTATATATTTTACCTGAAAATCTCATGATTGGCCTCCTCTTTTTGCCTTACGTATTATTGAACGAGCAAGCTTTTCATTGATTTCGCTGTGTCTAGGGATTGGTTCCTTCCTGTCTCCATCGGTCCAAATATCATGGTTACCACCATGTCTCAGAAACCACCAACCCAGCTTTTTTAACTCGTTCTCAAGTTTATTCCGTTTCATAGTGACAATCGTACACCAATATGTGAGCAATAGCAACTTGATTATTTCTTCCCCTAAGTTCAACCGGCGAGCTTCAGCGAGTCCATTGCAACGACTGGTATGAAAATTATATGTCAAACGGAATGCCTGATCATCCAAAAAAAACGACCAAATTCATCAGCCATATGTCTGACAATTTTGATCGCTTTGTGGTAAAATAATTTATTGTTTACTTATACAGGGAGAAACAAATTATCGACATTGCCAATATTGGCATTTCCGATAATTTCTGAACCAGGCCGCTTAAAGCCCGTAAACAGTCTTGAGTAAAAGAACTTTAATTTTATGATTTCCCGTGTCACTGATGTAGATCCTGCTTCCCCCATAGCCGGATGCCATTGTGATCCCGGCCGGATCTTGAAATCTCGAAAGGACTGCCGGTTGATCTGTCGTGTCTCCGGAAGCACCCGTGCCGGCAAGGGTATAAATCTTACCGTCTATTGCATTGACCACCCTGATCCTCCTGTCGTCCCGGTCTGCTATAAAGATATTATAATTGTGATCCAAAAAAATTTCTACAGGTTCTTTAATTCTGGCACTGGTTGCCAGGCCACCATCTCCGAGAGGCCCCCAGGAATTCCCAGTGCCGGCAACCGTTGTTATGATCTGCGTTGCAGCATCCACCTTACGGATTCTGTGATTATCTGTATCTGCGATATAAAGATTACCTGAAGAATCCTTAAAAATACCACGGGGTTGATTGTGCTTGGCATCGGTTGCCAGCCCCCCGTCCCCAGAAAACCCCGAACCCGGCCTGCCGGAAACTGTTGTTATGATCCCCGTTGCACCATCCACCTTCCGGATTCTGTGATTCTTTCTATCTGCTATATAAATATTGCCTGAAGAATCTACAAAAACACCATGGGGTTCGTCAAGCTGGGCAAGAGTTGCCAGCCCCCCGTCTCCTGAAAACCCTGAACTGCCTGTGCCGGCAACCGTTGTTATGATCCCCGAGGCATCCACCTTCCGGATTCTGTGATTCCTCGTATCTGCGATATAAAGATTATCTGAGGAATCCACAAAAATACGGCGGGGTTCGTCAAGCTGGGCAAGAGTTGCCAGCCCCCCGTCTCCTGAATCCCCGGAACTGCCCGTGCCGGCAACAGTTGTTATGTTCCCGGATGTATCCACCCTCCGGATTTTATGATTACCCCTGTCTGCAATATAAAGATTACCCCAAGAATCCATAAAAATGCCCTTGGGTACATTGAGACGGGCAAGGAGAGCCGGCCCCCCGTCTCCTGAAAACCCGGAACTGCCTGTGCTGACAACCGTTATTATGTTCCCTGTTGTATCCACCCTCCGGATTCTGTGATTCTTTGTATCTGCGATATAAAGATTACCTGAAGAAGCCGTAATACCACAAGGTTCATTGAGCTGGGCATTGACTGCCAGCCCTCCGTCACCGGAATAACCTGCAGCCCCTGCTGTGCCGGCAAACTTTGTAATGATACTGGTTGTACCATCCACCTTACGGATTATGTGATTCTTTGCATCTGCGATATAAAGATCATCTGAAGAATCCACATAAATACCCCTGGGTTCATTGAGCTGGGAATTGACTGCAGGCCCCCCGTCACCGGAAGACCCGGAAGACCCTGCTGTGCCGGCAAACTTTGTAATGATATTGGTTGTACCATCCACCTTACGGATTATGTGATTTTTTGTATCTGCGATATAAATATTATCTGAAGAATCCTTATAAATACCCCTGGGTTCATTGAGCCGGGCATTGACTGCCGGCCCCCCGTCACCGGAAGACCCGGAAGACCCTGCTGTGCCGGCAAACTTTGTAATGATATTGGTTGTACCATCCACCTTACGGATTATGTGATTTTTTGTATCTGCGATATAAATATTATCTGAAGAATCCTTATAAATACCCCTGGGTTCATTGAGCCGGGCATTGACTGCCGGCCCCCCGTCACCGGAAGACCCGGAAGACCCTGCTGTGCCGGCAAACTTTGTAATGATATTGGTTGTACCATCCACCTTACGGATTATGTGATTTTTTGTATCTGCGATATAAATATTATCTGAAGAATCCACATAAATACCCCTGGGTTGATTGAGCTCGGCAAGAATTGCTTCTGCCCCGTCTCCAGAATAATTACTATTACCTGTGCCGGCAAAGGTTGATATGTTCCCAAAGGTATCCACCTTCCGGATTCTGTGATTATTCGTATCTGCGATATAAATATTACCTGAAGAATCTCCAAAAACACCATTGGGTTCACTTAACTCGGCACTGGCTGCCGGCCCCCCGTCTCCTGAAAACCCGGAACTGCCTGTACCGGCAAACTGTGTTATGTCCCAGAATGTATCTATTTTCCAGATTATGTGGCCCTTGGTACCTGCGATATAAATATTACCTGAAGAATCCATGAACATACCCATGGGTTCGTCCAGGTCAGTGTCAGCGCCTACAAATACTCTGGCATAATATCTGAAAGATTTTTGAAAGGATTGGTCCGAGCCTTTGGGAGTCACCTGAATGGTGACGGCATCGTCATAATCGGAAGGATAATTGAAGGGAGACAGGTTTGCATTGCGGACAATGCGGGTGTAGGTGGTGCCGTTAAAAGCCGTGTCTACCCCGGCTTCAACCGTGCGCCAGAAAAGATTGTCTGTCAATTCCCAGAGGGATGTTTCGACAATGGCATTAAAATCATAGCCCGTCTGGACCGAATCGATCTGGTTGGAAGCCATCCGAATCTGGGTGACGGAATAATAATTGATGGAAAATATGCTGACGGCCATCAGCAGCATGATAAAAATGATACTGATGAGGAGAAAGCCTTTCTGGTTCTTAAGCATCACAACCCAAAAAGACTATGGTTTTTGAGAAGGCAGCAGATTGTTTTGGATGATTTTTGCTGTGATCAGAATCACCAGTTCTTTTTTTTCTTTAGTATCCTCTGTCCTGCTGAACAAGTAACTCAGGATTGGAAGATCACCCAGGATGGGGATGCCATGTTTTGTCTTTGTATCCGTAGTTTCTATCAATCCTGCAAGAAAAACTGTTTCTCCATCCTTTGTCAAAAGCGATGTGGCAACAGCCGTGGATACGACCACAGGAGTTCCGGAAACAAGACCAGCAGAGTTTATTTCAGGCTTTACATTGAGTAATATATTGTTTTGTTCATCAATATAGGGCGTAATTTCAAGGATGGTTCCGGTATCGATAAATTCAACGCTTCCAGAGGTGATCCCATCAATGGTCGTTGTGACATTATACCCAAACTTACCTCCCACCTGGACCTTTGCCTTTTCCCCGTGAATGGCAAGGATTTTAGGGGTGGCCACGATATCCACCTTTACTTTGGTTTTTAATAAATCAATGGCCATGGCAATCTGGCTTGTGCTTCCCATACCGGCAACAAAATTGGCAAAGCCGCCCGTCCCTGATGCCGGAGATGTACTTGGGCCGGTGATAAACTCAGTACCTGAGGTTGTGCCGGGCAGCACAGCAGTGCTCAGTCCGCTGGTCTGGATAATGCCGTCCGTCATGATGGCTTTCCAGTCCACGCCAAATTTCATATCATCATTCAGGGTCACCTTGAGAATTTTTGCTTCAATCAAGACCTGTTTGGGAACAGCATCCAGAAAGGACAGGACCTTTTCAACTTTTTGTATATTATCCAGGGTATCATTGACAACAATGGTTTTGGTGGACGCATGGACCTCTACTGGATTTAAGCCTGGAACGGCATCCAGGGTTGTTTTTGCAGTGGTAACATCAACAAAGCTGGCATGAAATACCTTCATAAATGTTTCAACGGGTACGGGCACAGGGGTTTTTTCTTTTTCCGTTGCCTTGTAAATATAATACAGGTCTTCAGTTTTTTTATAGTCAAACCCTCCGGCCATGGCAATTGTGGACATGGCATCTTCAAGGGTAAGCCCGAACAGATGCAGGGTAATGGTGCCCTGGATATCGCGGCTCATGACAATATTGAGTTTAAATTCCATGGCAAGGGCGGAAAACGCATGTCTTATATCCATATCCCGGTAATTCAGCGTAATCAGCTGTTCATTTAACGGTTTTATCTGCTGGCCCGGTCCAGGTGCTTTTTCTTTGGCAAAGGCCGTGCCAGTAAAGACGATAACCAGTAAAACAAAAAAAAGGGATGAAAATACTTTTTTATTCATACGTCATAATCTCCAGTATTATCGTGCCGCGTCCCGTGTCGATGAAGACCTGCTGTTCGGAAATGGATGCGACTTTATATCCATTGACAATGTCCCCCACATGGATGAATTCATCATTGATGATGGCGACAGCGCCTTTGCTGCTGAGGATAGATCCTGTAAATTGAAAATCCTGGCTGATACTTTCTTTTTCCTGGTCAGACAGGGGCGAAGGTTCCACTATTTTTTTGACAAGGCTTTTTACGGCATCAGCTATGGGTTTTGGTTCCTCCTTTTCCTTTTTTGGAACGAATTTAACGCTGTCAGGCGGTTCAAATATATTGGGAATGATTGATTTAAAAGGCTGGACAGAAAAGGCAGTATTTCCGGCAGGATCAGACCCTGAAACGGGAATAGTGACAGTCTCTGCCTGCGTTGGTGCCGTCCTTTGAGGCTGGATAGTGCCCACCACCTTTGTGGGTTGTTTTTTTAATGCAGCCTTCCCGGAATTTTTTTTTGCCTTAAAAAAAGTATTGTAAAACATAGAAAGGAAAATAATGGCTATCAATACCAGAGCAATGGTTTTTATGGTCTTATTCTTATCTTTCATGAAGCTCCTTTGTATCCTCTTTTTCCATCACTGCTGAAATACACTGGCCATAAAAGTTGCCTGGCACAGGTTTTTTCCATCCTGTTTTTTGATCATGATTTTTTCAAAAATCAAAACCCGGTTCAAGGTTTCCAGATCATGGATCAACCTGTAAATATTTAAAAAGTCACCCTTCACAATAACCTGAACGGGGATAAGTTTGTAGCGTTCAAACCCCTGGGCAGGTTTGTGATTAAAATCAATGAGGTTTATATTTCTTTGTTTTACCAGGCCATGGACCTGGCTTAAAAGGTCACCCATCCCCGGGGCTTTTGGAACCCTTTTGTTCAGTTCAAGGACCCTGTCTTCCTGTTCCTTGAATTGTGACTCAAGCTTTGCAAGTTTTTCAACAGCAAGGTTCAGGCTGTTTTCCTGAGTTGATAATTCCTCTTTTTCAAGTTTTACATGGGATGAATGATGTGAAAAGTTTTGTTGAAGAAAAAATCCTCCGGCTGCCACAGCCACCACCAGAAGAAGAATACAGGCCATATCCACGGCTCTCATATTAAGGTTCATTTTAAGGGTCCCTTTATGATGGAGCAGGTCAGTTTAAATTGGATAAGACTTTCAACATCCTGGTCCAGGGATTCCTGTTTTTTTGCATAAACCAGCACCACATCCTGGATCCTGTTATTGCCTGAAAGAGATTCCAGAAAAGCGCCCAGGGTATTGTGAGTCAGGGAAAATCCATCAACAAAAAGATTTGACCTGTCCATATCTTTCTCATTTCCCCTCTGGATGGAAAGATGATCAATCCATGTGGCATCATTAAAGGCATGGGCAAAAGCAGCAAGAATGTCATAATAAAGCTGCTGGTTTGTCAAGGTGGCAAGAACTCCGCTTTTCAGATTAAGATCCTGCATCTGCTTATTGATACCATCTGCCTTTCTTAAGGCCTGGTCAATTTTGTTTGTTACTATCATCTTTATGGAAGCATCAGAATGCTGGGCTTTTTGCTGCAAAGCAAATCTGCTGGCCTGGGCAAGATAAAACATCACAAATACAAGCAGGATAAACACAAGGCCTTTGCCCCAGAACCATAAATGCCTGGCAAGGTCTGTTCTTGCCAGAATATTTCCCGGAATCATGTTGATCTGTCTTAGAGCCATGAAATCTCCCTCATGGCAAGACCCAGGGCTGCAGCAAAGGGCGTGATGTCATTAAAACCCTCTGCCACAAGATCCGGTTTAATATCAATATGATCCAGGATGTTGATGGTTTTTGCAGGGATATTCATACGGTTTTCAATATAGTGATCAAGGCCTGTAATCATGGATGCAGCACCATAAAAAGAGATATCATTGATCTTGTGAATCCCCTCTTTATTCCGGATATACCCAAGGATTTTATGAAACTCAAATACCAGTTCTTCAATGGTAGGGGTAATGATCCTGGAAACAATGGGACCGATATTGGAGTCAGGGGGATCATCAGTGGAATCATCTGGGGGCTGGGCAGCCTTTATTGTTTTTCCAGAAGCGTTTAACCTGATGCCGTGCTGCTTCAGCAGAACCTGAGCATTGTCCGTTGTTTCCTTGAACCCTAGATTGACATTCAATTTCTCGATAACCCTGCCAAGCCCCCAGGGAAATTTATTCATTGCCAGGATCCGGTCGTTATTGAAAATCTGAACACTGGACTCTTCTCTGCCCACATAACAGATAACAGAAGGATCGTCAGAAGAAACCCGGGCAAGATATTGATGAAGGCGTATGGAGGAAATAGGCCTGAAATCCAGGGCATCCGGCCTGAAGCCAGCTTTTTTAAATACCATGAGAATTTCTTCAACATCGCTTCTATGAACGGAAACAATAATCACTTTTTGAGGCTTTTTAGGGATTGAGCTTGTCATTGAAGGATAATCAATCACGGCCTCTTCCAGGGGATAGGGAAGGTTCTGCTCAACCTCCCGAATGATGGCTTCCTCCATTGTTTCATCTTTGTTTAATACAAATTCAATGGGAAATGAAAACACCTTGTGAGCCGGGATATGGATAACGGCCCTGTTGCCTTTAAACCGGCCCTGTTTTTTTATGATTTTCAAAGCTTCAATCAAATCCGGGCTGCTTTGTCTGATATCCGTCAAATCCTTTTCCAGTTTTTGATGAAACATGGATTGTATACTGAATCTGTCCCGGCTTTTTCCAAGCTGGAGGGCATGGATATCATGGAACCCGATATCAAAGGCAATAGGATATTTTTTTGTCAGCATCATAATATAAGCAATTTTCCTGCAATGGCCCTTGTTGTAAAGGATATTTGATTGATTCCGCTGCCAAGAGCAAGTTCAATTTTAATCAGATGATGAAGTTTTTCATCAACACTGCCCCGGGTAACTTCAAACTTAGTTATGTTTTCACACAGGATCCTTTCGGGCATTTTATCGGCAAAAGCAGCCGTGCTGTAGTCCGGCAGTCGTTCAACAAGTTTTGTGTTGTCCGGATCCGTTGTATCCAGGCTGATGATGATCCAGTCAACGGGATCAGTTGTAACATTATCATTGATAATATAATTATAGTTATTATCTGCATCCAGATATGCATCCCCGGCCAGGACAAAGCTGTGAGTAGAATTATTATAAAAATTCATGATCCGCTCCTCAATCTCAAGGGAGGAGGCACTGGATTCAAGTGTTAGTTTTGCTACAGGAATATTTATAAGACCTGTTTCCCTGATCAGCATGGCAATGCGGTCCATGGCAAATCTTGCCTGGGAAACCTGTTCCAGTTTTTCCTGGGTATCCTTATGGGTGGAAAGAGATTGTCCCAGAATCCCTTGAAAGGATGTCATGATCAGCCCCAGAACAGCCACTGCCAGGATGAGCTCAAAAAGGGTAAATCCTTTTTTATTTTTAAGGGGCTTCAATAGTCTGCCTTTCTTGTGGAAAAGTTCATGCCTGCAAGGCTGACAGTCAGATCCAGAAGGGTTTTACTGGCATCCCCAGATGCATCACTTATGGTTATTGCAGGAGAATAAGTGCCAGCTTCAAAAGTAAAGGTTTCATCTGAATCGCCAAAAACAGCATTGCCGGAAAGGGGCTGGACTTCAGCGAGTTTTAACTTCAAAGTGTCAAAATCTAGGGCCAGCAGGCGCTCCATGGTTGCCCTGGCCTGATTTGTCAGAACAGCTGTTTTTTCCACGGCACCTGCTGTCATCATGGTCGGGCCAAAGCTTTGCATCATGGGAATGACGGCAATGGAAATAACAAACATAGCCACGATAATTTCAAACAGGGTAAACCCGGATGAAGACAATTTAATCAACCGTTATCCTCCCCGTGATTCCGTTGATGGTAATGGTATTTGAAAGTTCCCCAAGACTTAAGACATATTGACTGTCAGTATAGGCGGAATGGCCGTCCGGAAAAAATTTTAAAGCTGCCGGGCCGGAATCAATGGAAACCCCGTCAAAATTGCCCGTTGTATCAAAATCCACAATATACCAGGTGCCTGCCAGAGGATTAAAAACAATATCATCGCCATTGACGGGGGGCAGGTTATTCAACCGGATGGTTTCAGAAGGATCACCCGGATCCGGATCCGGATCAGGGTATGGGGCTGTGTCCTTGATTTGAAAAAAATTGTTGTTTACATCAGCCTCAAACTGGAAGGGCCGCTTATATTTGATGCTGAGGCTGGCCGTGTATTCAATAGCACTGACCATGATCGTGCCGGCTGATGAAAGTTTGCTGTCTGCCATGACGGAAGTTAAAGCTGGTACGCCCGCCATGAGCAAAATACCAAGGATCATGACAATTACGAGGAGTTCAATAAGGGTAAATCCATTCTTTTTTATTGAACTCCCAGCCATGAAAAAATTAACCAGTATTAAAGATCTATATGACCGGTACCGCCGTCATTAGCGATTAAAATTCCAGTGATAACATAAAATTTCCAAGCGGTGGCTGGAACAGTTAATGCTTTTGTTGTAATAACGTCTATAGCAATATCGCAAGCAACCGTTGCCGAGTCAGTAAAAGGATTAGTCGGCAGTGCTGCGCCTTTGAGATAAGGACCAAATTTGTAGGTACTGTCTTTAGTTACAGCAAAAATACCATTAATGTCTGTGTATTGTGTTAACTGATTAGTAAAAGCAGCGACAACATTACCAGCTATAGATAAAGTCGGGGTGGCCCCTGCAGTTACTCCATCGTAGAGCCCTGGATAGGCACCGTTATGCTGGACAGCATATAATTCAATTGCATTTCTCATTGCACTCAGGTTCGTCTGCAAAGTACTCACCTTTGCATCCTGCGTGGAAACAGTAATCTGAGGCACAATTACCATGGCTAAAATACCCAGTACCATAACCACAATCAAAATTTCAATCAATGTGAATCCATGATTTCCGAACTTTGTTTTTCGATCTTTTTTTTGATTGATCACGTGCTCCTCCATGAATTATTTATACTGAATTTTATGAATTTTCTAATGTTGAACGTATTCTTGCACCATTAAAATATAAATTTCAAGAGGAAAATGCATTTTTTTAAAAAAAAAATCATTTCATGGCCCCGGCAAGGCGGAACATGGGAAGAATAATGGAGGATACAATAATAAAAACAACAATTCCCATGAAGACCAGGGCAATGGGTTCAATCAAGGAAGCTATCTGATTCAGGCTCTCTTCTGTTTCGCTTTCATATACTTTGGATAACTTGAGCATGACCTCAGGCAGTTTTCCCACATCCTCTCCCACGGTGATCATCTGCTTTACAGATTCATGGATATTTTTATTTAAGGCAAACCCCTTTGAAAAATGACCGCCTTCTTCAATAATGGTACGGATATTTTCCACATATGCTTTATAATAGGTATTTTCAATGGTATTGCCGGCAATGGAAATAGCATCTGCCAGAGGGATACCGTTCTCCAGCATGGTCCCCAGGGTTCGCAGAAAAAACCCCGTATAAATATTATTGGACAATTTTGAAAACAGTTTAACATGAATGGCAAGCCAGTCCCTGTGAAGGGCAAAGGCTTTTGATGACAGATAAACCCTGATCCCTGCCACAAGACCTACAGCACCCAGGATACAACCCCACCAATAGGACCGCAGAAAAACACTTAAACCCATCATAATCCTTGTTGTGGGCGGCAGGATATGATATTTGCCTTCAAAAAACACCATGAATTTGGGCAGAATGCCAATGAGGACAAAAAGGGTTACTACAAAGGCCAGACCGCAGAGAACCATGGGATAGGCCATTGCGCCTCGAAGACGGGATCGGATGGCCTGCTGTTTTTCCAGCATTTCAATGATGCTGTCAATTACCCTGGGTAAAAACCCGCCCGTCTCTCCTGACCGTATCATGTTGACATAAACACTTTTAAACACCTTGGGATGACGGCTCATTGCAGCAGACAGCTGATGGCCTTCCTCAATATCCTTTACCATTGCTTCCAGAATCTTTTTAAAATAATCATTGGTTGTCTGGACTCGAATGGTTTCAATGGCGCGGCTCAGTGAAATGCCAACCTCTACCATCAGGGACAGCTGGGTCAGGAAAAAAAACAGTTCCTTTTGTTTTACTGAACCACTGCTGAAGCTGAAAGACTTTTTCTTCCCCTTTTGAATACCGGGTCTGGCTTTGGATTGAATGGTGATAGGCATCTATTACTCTTCCCCCACGGTCAGCATTTGCACCTCTTCAATTGTGGTATCTCCTGCAAGAACTTTTTTATACCCGTCCTGCTGCATGGTTATAAAACCTTTTTTATCAAGATATTCCTTGAGCCTGTCAATGGTTGGATTGCTTAAGATAAGCTTTTGAAGCCCTGGTTCATTAACCAGCATCTCGTGGATACCGATACGGCCCTTGAATCCTGAGTCAAAACACGAAGTGCATCCCCTTCCCCGGATAAGTTTAAGATTTTTATTTTCATCAAAGCCCAGAGCCTGGATCACTTCTTTGGGCGGGAAAAAATCAGTCTTGCAGCTCGGGCAGATGGACCTTGCCAGACGCTGGCCGATTGAAGCCAGCAGGGAAGATGAAATCAAATAGGGTTCTATCCCCATTTCAAGGAGCCGGGTAATGGTACTGGGACTGTCATTGGTATGCAGGGTGGAAAGAACAAGGCAGCCAGTCAATGATGCCTCAATGGCAATTTTAGCCGTTTCCCTGTCCCGGATCTCTCCCACAAGAACAATATCCGGGTCCTGGCGCAGGACATGCCTTAAAATTCTGGCAAAGGTGAGGCCTATGGCTGATTTCACGGGAACCTGGGTGATGCCGCTGATCTGATATTCAACGGGGTCTTCAATGGTAACGATATTTTTTTCAATGGTATTGAGAAGATTTACGGCAGCATACAGGGTTGTAGTTTTGCCGCTTCCCGTGGGACCGCAGACAATGATCAGGCCATAGGGTCTTCTAAGCAGTTCCTTGAAAAGGGCCAGCAAAGACTGGTCAAACCCGAGTCGGTTGATATCCAGTACGGATTTACTGCGGTCCAGGATCCTTAAAACCACTTTTTCGCCATAATAGCCGGGCAGAGAAGAAAACCGCAGATCTATAAGCCTGCCGTCCACCGTGACCTGGATCCTGCCGTCCTGGGGCATTCGCCGCTCTGAAATATCCAGGCTTGCCATGACCTTAAGCCTTGACACTACAGCTGAATGGCGCTCCATCCCATGGGTCATCAGTTCATAGAGAATACCGTCTACCCGGGCTCTTACCATGAAATTGTCCTGCTGGGGCTCTATGTGGATATCGCTGGCTGCTTTACGAATTGCCTTGAGAAGGATCAGGTTGGTGAGGTTTACAACGGGGCTTCCCTCGGCCATTTTTGCAATTTCACTGACCGTGGCCTCCGTGCTCTCTTCAACAAAGGCAAGCTCGCCTTCGTCAACACTGGAGATGACATCATCAATGCTGATCTGTCCCTGATAGCATTCTTCAATGGCTTTATTGATATCAGCGCGGGAGCAGGAAACCTGCTGGATAAGGAACTTTGTTATCTCGGCAATTTTATCCTGTTTGAAAAAATCATGGGGATCGCTGGTGGCCACCGTCAGGACATTGTTCACACGGAACATGGGGATCACGTTCATCTGGATGGCTTTTTCCTTTGGAAGGATATCAACGATTGCCGGATCAACCATCCCTTTTCTCAGGGATATATGGGGGATGCCCAGCTGTTCGCTCAGGGCATGGTTCAATTCCTCATCTGTGATGATCTTCTGCTTGGTAAGAAGATACCCCAGACTCTGGGCTGTCTGGGACTGAATTTCAAGAAGTTCAAAAAGTTTCCCAGGGGTTAATTTTTTCTGGCGGACCAGAATTTCCCCGAGCTTGATTCTTTTTGGCATGTTTTTCGGGCTCATTATCGAGCTTTCTTTGTTGTTACGACTTTGAACTCATTGATCAATTTCACACACACCAATATGTCTGTGCACACATCATTCATATCTGAAATAATCAGGTCCCGCCCTTTTTTTTTCAACTGCTTCTGCATTTCCACCAAAAGTTCAAGGGCACAGCTGTCAAGTAAGGGCACGGATTTCATATCAATGACAATATCCACAACACCCTTGGCTAAAAGATTTTTAAAAAACCGCTCCAGCTGTTCACAGTTTTTATGGGTCAGGGAGGTAACAGGGCCAAGAACGGTTTTGCCGTTAATATTTTTAATGGTAATATCTTTTATGGAGACGCTGGGACTCATATTATTTAATTTGCCCTTCTGCAAGCCAGGTTCTTGCTCTCTTGTAAACCTTATTAAAAACCGCAACCATCTCAGGATCCAGCTGGGTTCCTGAGACTTCATTTATGATTTTACGTCCCTTTTCAAAGGAAGCGCCTTTTCTATAGGCCCGGTCCGATGTAATGGCGTCAAAAGTATCTGCAACAGAAATGATCCTTGAAAACAAAGGGATCTCTTGGCCTTTTATGCGGGAAGGATAACCCGTGCCGTCATAGGCCTCATGGTGATGGAGAACCCCTGGAATAGAACCTGCAAGATAATCCAGGGGCGAAATTATTTCTGCGCCTTTTAAAGGGTGTCCTTTGATGATGGAATATTCTTTGTCGCTCAGCCGGGCAGGCTTGTTGAGTATGGCTTCGGGAATGCCTATTTTACCCACATCATGGAGCAGGGCAGACCAGTTTAAAACTTTCCTGTCTTCCTCACTGATTCCAGCCTCCTGGGCTATAAGCATACTGACATGATGCACCCGTTCAGAATGGCCCCCCGTGTAAACATCCTTGGCTTCAATGGTTACGATAAGGGATTTTACGATATTGATGCCAAAATCTTCAAGATTATGGTACAGGTCTGTATTGGCAATAACCACACCGATCTGTTCTGCAATGGAAACCAGAAGGCGAAGTTCGCTGCGCTTGATAATATCGTCCATGCTAAAGGAGAAAATCCCAAGCCACCCATAAAAGCTTTCATTGTGCATGATTTTTACGGCAAGAAACCTGAAGGGGTCTTTATGGATCTTTGAAAACAATTTTTCATCCGTTGAATTATTTACAATAAAATAACCCTCCTCAAGAGCCTTATCGCTCTTTTCAACGGCCTTAATCAAGGATGCTACAAATCCCTTCTCATCTTTTATCTTAACCTCCTCTTTGCAGACAATCTCAGAATAATCAGGCCGGTCCGGCATGATGGAAAATACCATGTCCATCCTGATATTTTCTTTGATTTCATTGAGCAGATGGAGGATCATCTGGCTTGAAAAATTAAGGGTTTTTATCTGGGTTGCCACATTTGAATACAGATGAAGGGATTCATAGCTTTTGTCAAGCTCGTTGATCAATGTATCAGATTCCTTTTGCATATCCCATCTTTCTTCGATCATGCCGGCAATCCGGGTTAAAAGCGTTTTTGCATCCTCAGGATCTGGACAGCTTACCTGTGCATTATCATGGGCGTTGGAAAAATAAGCCAGAAGAACGCCGGCAATGATATCGTCATCAAACAAAGGAAGGCCGAACAGCCCGTCCTGAGTTTCAGTCTCCTCGTGCCGGAAATCTTCGGCTTCATAAACACGGGCCGCTATCCCGGGTAAAAATTGTCTTACCCCTTTAAGGTCCCCAGGATCACAGGCTCCGACAGCACCCTTTTCATTCCAGATCTCAAACTTCAGAGGTGATATTTTTGAGAACCCGGAAAGTATCTCTTCAAAACCCGTTGATTTCATAAAAAATATTCCTGGGTATCTTCATAAAGTTGTCCATTCAAAATACTGGGCAAGGGCTTCTATTATCTTTGACGGGCTGAAGGGTTTTTCCATAAAAATGGTGTCCTGCATTTCATCGATCCATTTCTGTTCATGGGGATTGATCCGCGCCGTGATGATGATGGTAAAAAAAGGGCGGTCTTTTTTTAAGGGATTGGTCATTATGCAAAGTTCTTTGCCGTCAAGCCTGGGCATGTTTAAATCAGAAATCACGGCATCGGGTTTTTGATTCTGGATGATTTCCAGACCCTGCTTTCCATTCTTTGCAGTCAGGGTATCATACCCGCTGTGCTTGATCTTGATTTCCAGTATCCGCCGGATATGGACATCATCGTCTATAATGAGAATGGTTTTTTTATTATCCAATGAGTAAATCTCCCTTTGGTATTTTTATCGTGAACTGGCTTCCTTTGTCAAGTTCACTTTGGACCTCAATAAAACCATCATGGGTTTTAATGATCTCAGCAGTAATGGCAAGGCCCAGCCCGCTGCCCGTCTGTTCCACGACATCTTCATTTTCAGACCGGTAAAATTTTTCAAAAATATGGGGCAAATCCTTTTCATCCATACCATACCCCGTATCATTGATTTCAAAGACAACCATGTCATCGGCTTCCTTGATGGCAAATGTAATCCTTGCAGATTCTGGTGAATATTTTACTGCATTTCCCAATATATTAATAAGGGCAGATTTGAGCATCTCCTTGTCCCCCATTACTTTGGGGAAATTATCCGGGACCTGTCTTTCAATTGTAATGTTCTTTTCTTTGGCCACTGCCTCCACAGCTTCAATACATCCCTCCATGAGCCAGTCCGTCTTGACCATATCTTTTGTAATCGTGAGCTGACCCATTTCACTTTCAGCAAGCTCCAGAATACTTGAAATCAGTTTAGCCAGACGGTTTGTCTCATCATTGATGGTATTAAAAAATTCCTTCTGCATTTCAGCATTGTTGATTTCACCATCCATCATCATTTCATTATAGGCCTTGATATTGGTCAAGGGCGTTCTTAATTCGTGGGCAATGTGGCTGATAAAATCCTGTTGTGCTTTTTCAGCTTCTTTTTCCCTGGAAATATTCACCACCATGATAAGCCGAATAAACAAAGATCCTTCGGCATCCGTGATATTGTATGAAGAGGCTTGAAAAAACTGACCAGGATCGGTTTTTTCAAAGGTTATTTTCATATGCTTGGAAATCAGGTGCCCCTCGGCAGAACCGCGCTGCATAATAAAGGTTTTAAGGTCTTCATGCTCAATAACTTCATCATAGGAAGAATTAATAAGGTCTTCCGCGCTTTGTCCTAAAAGATTCAGAAGATATGTATTGGCAAAGAAAACCATCTCCCTGTTGTCAATGAGCAGGATACCAAAATCAAAGGCATTAAAAATGTTGAAAAATTGTTTGTTTTCAAACTGGCTGATTTTAAGACGGGATTCCAATTGCTGCCGCTGGGTTTCAGCCTCACTTGTCTTTTCCTTTACACTGGCCAGATAGGCTTCCAGGTTTTCTATGATGTCTTTAACATCGCCTTTACCTGGTTTGATTCCAGGTGTCCCATCATCTGCCAGTTTAATGGTTTTCAAATGCTTAAACGACAGGATCGTCCAATAATAACCAAACACCAGTGCCAGCATGATAAAAAAAGCAATCTGAAAAGGCAGAACAAGGTTTTCATAGGTAAAAAAATTATTGTCCGCTACTTTAAGTCCAAGCCTGACAACAGCGGCAATTTTTTTGTCAGCAAACACGGGTTTGGCAAATTCAATGAGCTCATGTCCGTCCGTGGTTAAAAAATCCTGCATGATAAAGCCGGATTCCAACAAAGATTTATTTATGATGATATCCGGCACCTGCTGGTCAATGTTCTCAGGCGAGAATAAAAGGACAGGCTTTCTCTGGGCATCATGGATAATGCAATAGGCAATCTTATTACTTATGGCGTTTTGCGAAAGCTCCCGGAAAAAATAATCGTTTGGTCCGGATAAAAGAGAAGCTGTGGAAGGCAGGCTCAACATGCCGATAAGGCTTCGACCACTCTCCTTGATCTGCTTGTAATCTTTAATAGTTTCCTTTTTAAATTGTGCATAGGAAATCAAAACGATTCCGACAAGCACAAGCAAAAATAATAACAGGATAATAAATTTTGTTTTTTTCATTTGATTTATCTCTTGGAATGTTTTTT
>JACKQG010000345.1_pt1 | contig 68642 bp, 57 predicted proteins | sample 8237621 | NCBI WGS metagenome assembly JACKQG01 (sample SAMN15677084, study PRJNA649215) | marine metagenome | biome: marine; feature: Black Sea; material: saline water; isolation source: suspended particulate matter (SPM) from the Black Sea western gyre | collected 2013-06-09/2013-06-10 | depth... | reverse complement strand
CAATCCAATTTGAATATTTTCGTTTTTTCTCATCAATACTGTTTTGAATCCGTAAAATCATTTTGTCTTGTGAGACTTTTACAACTTTACCATTTTGTGGCTTTTCCAATTTATCATTGCCATCACCTTTTTGTGAAGTAACTGCTTCAACCCAAAGATTTGTATTATTGTAGTTAATTTTTAAATCGGGACCGCCATTATGATCCGGTAATTCTAAATTGAAATCGTTGTAAAGAAATGAACACCCTAAATACATTTCCCAAAACCTAGATTTTAAATTTATCTCTATTTCATCAAGGAATTGTATATCAGCAAAAGGTGCAAAATCTTCCCAAAGTTTTTCCATTAATTCTTTGCCATCTGCAAATGGTTCATAGTCTCTAATATTTTTATAGCCGTCTGAAAAATGAGGACGGTCTTTATATTTAAAAAGATGGGGGATGGTCTTTGTTAATTTGCTTATGATTTTTTACCCTTTTTTTCTAAACGGCACGACGCACAACATAAGATTAGGCGTACTAATGAAAAAAGCAAAGATTGCTCTTCATGACTACCTAATTTATGTTGCTTGATTATTGTCATATCCTGTCTTGTAGTTACTTATGAGTTTTTTGTTTAATTTGTAAAACTCATCATAGTTTCTTTGTTTAAATTAATACTATTATTTTTGTGATTCCAAAGCTTTTGTAAAGTTTGCATTGGTGTTTTTATGCCAATACTAGAGTGTTTGATATGGAAGTGTAGTTGTAAATATAATTCATAATAGTTGCTTCAATTTTTTATTTTGTACATAACTTTCACTACTTGTAGCATGTAAATGAAAAGTTGAAAAACCGGAATTTTGTAGTGATACAATTTCCGATTAATGTGTCAGTTTCAACATTTTCCAATGGTTTCTAATATTTCTTAATCATTAACCATTTTCCGATGTAAATTTATAATCTACATTATGGCAGAATTTATACATAAAGGGGACGAGAAGAAAAAGTATGTTCAGCAGATGTTTGACGATATCTCGCCGAAATATGATTTTCTAAACCATTTATTAAGCTTTGGTATTGACTACTATTGGCGTTGGCAGTTAGTGCGAAAACTCAAGCTGAAAAAAAATGGTATAGTTCTTGATGTTGCAACTGGTACAGGTGATGTTGGATTTGCTATTCTCAAAAAACACCCCGTAAAAGTTATCGGACTAGATTATGCGTTCAAAATGACAGAAATTGCTCGTCAAAAAGCAGAAAAACAGAAATTAAAAAATATTACTTTTTTGCAAGGAGATGGAGAGAATCTCCCGTTTGCTAATGAAACATTTGATGCACTAACAATCGCTTATGGATTTCGAAACATTGGACATTATGATGATGCACTTAACGAATTTTATCGAGTGCTTAAACCAAACGGACAGTTAGCAATTTTGGAATTTTCACAACCTAATTCTGTCTTATTTGGAAAATTCTACCAATTTTATTTTTCAAAAGTTCTACCAAAAGTAGCTAGTATTTTTGCAAGAAACGATGCCTATCGTTATCTTCCCGAATCCGTAGCACATTTCCCAAAAAGAGAAGAAATTGCACATAAAATGATTCACACTGGATTTCAGAGAGCCGAAATAATTGATTTAACTTTTGGTATGACAACAATATTTATCGGCGAAAAATAATAATAAATCAAATTGTAACAGGTTGAATTAGCAATATCCTTCAGTATTAACTTATTCTACAGCAATTATAATTTGTTGAGTTTCCTGCTCAACTTCAACCAAAGTTCCAATGTCATCAAGTTCGTTAATTGAATTGAGAATTTTACTGATATCTATATTTTCTTTGTTGAGTTCATCTTTAACTTTCCCAGGAATAAGTGTGTTCACCAATTTTGCTACTTTAAGTGGAATTTGAACTTTCACTTCGGGTTTGTCACTATCTATTTTTTGTATTTTTATGATTAACTTTTTCATAGGTCTCCTTTTTATATTATGGATTTACACTAAATTTACAAGTAAGCAGTTATTAAATCTATAATAAATTACTATAACATTGTATTAAATTTTGCGGTTAAATTTGGATAGTATATTAATGAATACAGAAATTAAAATATTTGTTACCGGTGGAACTTTCGACAAAGAATATAATGAGATAAATGGGCAATTATATTTCAAAAATACTCATTTATACGAAATGTTAGAAATGGCTCGATGTAAATTAGATTTGAACATCGAAACATTGATGATGCGTGATAGTATTGATATGTCCGAGAGTAATCGGCAATATATCGTTCATCGTTGCCGAGATGAATCGCATAACAGAATTATGATATCTCACGGAACTGATAAAATGGTTGAAACTGCTCGAGCTATCGCAGAATTGGTTACTGACAAAACTATAGTTTTAACTGGAGCAATGATTCCATATAAATTTGGTAGTTCTGATGGATTGTTTAATCTGGGGAGTGCTTTGTCTTATGCACAAACTCTTCCATCTGGAGTTTACATTGCGATGAATGGAAATTATTTTCATTGGGATAATGTAAAGAAAAACAAAAAATTAGGTATTTTCGAAACTATCCATTAACCGAAAGTTAAACTATGATCTGGAAAAAAGAAATTAAAACAATGTTAATTATTCTTGGAGTATTTCTAGGATTTTACTTTTTCCCAGATAATTTGTTAGAATTAAATAATCCGCTTACTCAAGCTGTTGCTCTAGTAAAATGGTATGCTAGAGAGCACATAATTCTGTGTTTGATTCCGGCCTTTTTCATTGCAGGAGCAATGGCTGTATTTCTAAACAAAAATGTTGTGATGAAATATTTGGGTGCAAAAGCAAACAAATTCGTTGCTTACTGTGTAGCATCAATTTCTGGTTCAGTTTTGGCAGTTTGCTCTTGCACAATTCTGCCATTGTTTGCCGGAATTTATAAAATGGGTGCAGGGCTTGGCCCAGCGACTGCATTTTTGTATGCTGGCCCGGCGATAAATGTTTTGGCAATCATACTAACATCGAGTGTGTTGGGCATTGAACTTGGAATAGCAAGAGCAGTCGGTGCAATTCTATTTAGTATTGTTATCGGATTGTTAATGTCATTTATTTTTCGAAAGGAAAATCAAGATGAACAAGAATCTGTTATAATTGAATCAGAAAAAATCCGCCCTCTTTACCAAACTTCAATCTATTTTGCATTGATGATTTTGATTTTGGTAGTAGTAAATTGGAGTTGTGGGACAGAACTTTCATCAAACTTATGCAACTCTTCAAAATGGATTATCACTTCATTACTAGCAATGATTTTTGTATTTGTGTTGGGATTTTGGTTTAAAGTAGCTTGGTGGAAACTATTTTCAGTTACAGTTTTAGTAACTATTGTTTCTGCTATTTTACCAGACACTCCAACAATTCCATTTGTTATTGCGATAGCAGGTTTAACTGCAATCATTTCAACTGGAAATAATGAAACAAAAGATTGGTTAAATTCTACTTGGGAATTTACAAGACAAATAATTCCGTTATTGTTTATTGGAGTTCTCATCGCGGGATTTTTGCTTGGAAATCCCGAAGGTGGAGGTGGTATTATTCCTCCACATTGGATTAGTAGCGCCGTCGGAGGGAATTCGATTGGTGCAAATTTATTTTCAGCAGTTGCTGGTGCTTTTATGTATTTCGCAACTTTGACTGAAATTCCGATTTTGCAAGGTTTGTTAAACAATGGAATGGGTAAAGGTCCAGCACTTGCGCTTTTGCTCGCAGGACCGGCGCTGTCAATCCCAAATATGCTTGTTATACGGAGCGTTTTAGGCAACAAAAAAACAATAGTATTTGTTTTACTTACAGTAATTATGGCAACGGTTACAGGATATATTTACGGTAATATATTTTAATTCAACATTCGCGTATTCGTTGTGAAATAAGAGGAGATTTATGAAGAAAATACAAGTGTTAGGTTCGGGATGCTCTAAATGTAACAGATTGACCGAAGAGGTTAAAGAAGTCGCCGAATCTTTAGGCATAAAATACGAATTTGAGAAAATTACAGACATCAATCAAATTATGGGGTTTGGTGTGATGATGACTCCCGGACTAGTAATTAACGGAATGGTAAAATCTCAAGGAACAATTCCAGATACAGAAAAAATCAAAACTTGGCTAACAGAAGAATAATATATTTATGAAACCAAAATCAACTTTTGCAACAGCAATAAATTGTATGGATGGCAGAGTTCAAATTCCTGTAATTGAATGGATGAAACAAAAATATAATGTCCAATTTGTCGATATGATAACTGAACCCGGGCCAGACAAAATACTATCTAAAGAATCATCAGAACTTGTGAATTCAATCCGCAACAGAGTAGTGATTTCCATTGAAAAACACTGTTCAGAGGTTATTGCGGTTACCGGTCACGATGACTGTGCCGGAAATCCAGTATCAAAGGAAATTCATATTGAACATATTAAAAATAGCATAGAAACTATTAAATCGTGGAATTTACCAGTATCTGTTATCGGGCTTTGGATAAACAAAGATTTGGAAGTGGAAGAGCTAAATTATCAATAGTCAACAATAAAATTCACGATTATCAGACTCTTTTGAGAAACCATTAAAATTGTTAAAAGAGATACCAATATTATAGCAAACCACGCGTGGATTACCGTTCTATCAATTAGTTTCTTCGAGCATCATATTTTCTGTAATATCATCAATTTTTCTGAGTGGTTTTTCTAGTTGGCGAGTTCTTGTAGTATTCAGCGCATCAAAGTGATTTCTCGTAGTTTCCAAACTCTTGCCCATTTTCTCCATTAAACCACCATATTTTTCCCATTGTTTTTTAAATTCAGCAAGTAATTTCATAACTTCTGTCGCTTTATTTTCTACAACAAAATTAATAGTAGCTTGATACACAAGCGATAATACTGCGTATAAAGTCAAAGGTGAACAAAGCAAAACGCCTTTTTCTAATGCGAAATCGATGATATCAGCATCTTCTTTATTGATGAATCCGTAAATTGACTCGTTTGGTATAAACATCATTACATAATCGAGGGTGCCTTGTTCTGGGTTTATATATTCTCTTCCAGCAATCGTTTTAATATGCTTTCGCACATCTTTCAAAAATTCTTTTTTCTCAGTGATTTGTTCTTCTTCTCGTTCAGCATTTACAAATTTATCGTAGTGAGCTAGAGGAAATTTAACATCCATATTTAGAGTTTTTTCTTTAGGTAGAAGGAATGTAAAATCTGGTTTTTCACCCGATTCAACCATCTGTTGTTTACGGTAATTTTTATTTTCAACCATCCCAATTATTCGAAGTATATCTTCCACCATCCGTTCGCCCCATTGTCCGCGTTGTTGAGAAGAGGATAAAACTCTTTGGAGTTTTTCAGTTGTATTTTGAAGACGAATAGTTTGACTTTTACTATCATCCAAGCTGGTTTTAAGTTCTGTAGATTGAGTGCGAATATTCTCGAGCGTTTTACTCATTTCACCTAAATTTTGGTCGATGAGTTTTTTCTTTTCGGTTAGTTGGGTTTCTGTTGTATCAGATAGAGTTTTGAATTTTTCTCCTGCGATTTTTAGAAATTCTTCGCTATTACCTTTTAGTGCTTCTGAAGCAAGTGCTTTAAATGCATTTTCCATTTCCTCGCGAACTTCCTTGATGCGCTTTTTTTCTTCTTCGATACGACTTTCCATTTCTTCAATTCGTGTGTTTGCTATGACTTCTGCCCGTTGAGCTTCTGACAGTTGATTGCCCAAAACATCAAATTCTTCTTTACTGATTTGATTTGTAAATTTCGACTGGATAACCCAACCGATAATGATTCCAATAATCAGACTAATTATTGTAATGATGGCTTCTAACATAATGACTCCTTTTGATTAAGTTTCATAACTCGAAACTACAAAAATATTAAGATTGTATAAAATATAAATCTCGAAAATATTAATCTAATAAAAACAAATGTTACTTAAATTTCATAGATGAATTTACAGAAAATAGTTGAAACTGACCTTATTGTCATACTGGGACCTACAGCTACAGGGAAAACTGGTTTAGCGGTGAAGATCGCCAATGAATTGAATGGTGAAATAATATCAGCAGATTCTCGGCAAGTTTATCGTGGTATGGATATCGGCACAGGAAAAGATTTGGAAGAATATTCAATTGACGGTAAGAAAATTACTCACCATTTGATTGATATTTTGGACCCATCAGAAGATTCCAGTGTATTTCATTTTCAGAAGAATTTTTATCGTGCATACAACGACATAATATCTCGTGATAGAATCCCAATATTATGCGGTGGAACAGGTATGTATATTGAATCCATTTTAATGAATTACGAAATGATTGAGGTTGCACCTGATTTTGATTTAAGGCAGAAGTTAGAACAAAAATCACTTGAGGATTTGATAATAAAATTAAATAGTGTAAATCCAAAATTACATAACACAACCGATTTAACTGCTAAAAATCGAGTTATCCGAGCAATAGAGATTGCGATGGCTACAACTACTGCAGACACCAAAATTGAAAAGCTGAGAATTGATAATCATATAGTTTTTGGCGTGGATTGTGCAAGAGAGATTGTCAGAGAACGAATCACAAAGCGACTTTATTATCGCTTAGAAAATGGAATGATTGAAGAAGTTGAAGCATTAGTAAAATCAGGGGTTCCTTTTGACCGACTAGATTACTTCGGCCTGGAATATCGGTTTATTGGTCAATATCTGAGAGGTGAATTAAGCATGGAAGAAATGGCAAAAAGGTTAAATATAGCTATTCATCAATTTTCAAAACGGCAAATGACATTTTTCCGTCGTATGGAGCGCAGAGGAATCAAAATTAATTGGGTGAAAAATGGTGATTTTGAAAAAGCGATGGACATTCTAAGTTTAAATGGATAGAATCATAACCAAATATCTCCGCCAACGCAGAGAAAATGGACCGTGGGAACTTTCTCCAAAGCCATCAAAATCTTTATACGATTCGTTTATTGTCATTCCGGCCTATTCTGAATTTGAGTCTCTGCCCAAAACGCTGAACTGTATTTCTGAACAATCTTTTAAATTGTTAGAAAACACTTTGGTTGTTGTTGTGGTCAATAACAAAAAGGAAATTGATAAACCTGATTTTCAGAATAATCAAGATACTCTTACATATTTACAAAATACTAAATTCAAATTTGAAGTTTCAGTTATTGATGCATCCTCGCAAGGATTAGTCCTTCCAGAAAAATTCGCTGGTGTTGGCTTGGCTCGTAAAATCGGGATGGACTTATGTCTCCCATTATCCAATCCAGATAGTTTTCTTTGTTGCACAGATGCAGATACACTCTTATCACCAAATTACCTAAATACCATTCACAAATATTTTGCGAATCACAAATGTCAATCGGCAGTAGTTGGATTTGAACATCAAAAGTCGGATAATCCTGAAATCGAAAGTGCAATTCGAGCTTATGAGAATTTTTTAAAAACTACTGCAGAAAAAACTCGACAAGCTGGTTCTCCTTATGGATATCACGCAATAGGTTCAACGATTGTTTGCTCTGCAAAAGCTTATATTGCTGTAGGTGGAATGTCCCGGAAAAAAGCAACAGAGGATTTTTATTTTCTTCAAGAATTGGCGAAATATTCTAAAGTTCACACAATTGAGGATATTTTAGTTTTTCCTTCATCACGACCATCAAATAGAATTTATTTGGGAACTGGTTTCCGAATGAACCAAGCACAATCTGGATATGACTTGAAACAGTTAAATTATTCCGATGATGCGTTTGTAATATTGAAAAAATGGTTGAAACTAGGGCAAAATTCATTCAAATCAAGCTTAGAATTTGTATTGGAAAAAGCTAATAATATTCACATAGATTTCAAAGACTTCCTAATTCAAGAGGGAATATCAAATGTTTGGGGTGGAATACAAAAATCGTCTCCAACAGAAATCCATTTCCAGAAACAATTTCATCGCTGGTTCGATGCACTTAAAACCATCAGATTATTGAAAATATTTAGTCAAAATAACACTATTGAATGATATCAATATTTCTTTAATTTCAGACTATTGTAAAGAGGATTCATTTAATGGAAATTCTATTGAAAGTAATATTCAGTTATTTGGTTGGTTCATTATCAGGTAGTCTGATTTTAGGCAAAATCAAAGGAATTGACATCCGTAACGAGGGAAGTGGCAATGCGGGAAGTACAAATGCACTTAGGACACAAGGGAAACTATTTGCGTTAATCGTATTAATGATTGATGTTACAAAAGGAATTATTGCTGTAAAATTCATTGCAAATATTTATAGTTTGCCTCCTAATAGTTTACTACTTTTGTGTGGTGGAGCAGTTATCATAGGTCATATTTATCCCATATTCTTTGGATTTAAAGGCGGTAAAGGTGCCGGTACAGCAATTGGAGTAATTGGTTCTCTAAATTACATCATTCTACTAATTGCGATTCCAATTTGGATTATTATTTTAATTTTCACAGGGTTTGTTGGATTAGGAACAATGATATCATCAATATCAATTCCGTTGTTCTCTTACTTTTTCGGTGAGGACATTCAGTTTATAATTTTCTCATCAATCCTAGCTTTGTTGATGATATTTACTCACAGAAGTAATCTACAAAGAATGGTTAAAGGAAAAGAAAACAGATTTGAAAAGGCAATGATTTTTAGAAAAAATAATTAAAATCAGTTGGACATTGAAAGATGCATCAGATAACCGTTTTCATATGGATTAAATCCAAAATCAAACCCAAGAACTCCCATTGATGACATAAAGAACGTAAATCCATAACCGAAACCTAATAGTCCATTAGATGGTTTCAGTTTTTGTAAGTTATCTGCACCATAACCAAAATCGGTAAATAATACAAAATCAATTCCCATTTCAACACCTCCAAAATCTTTCTTTGGAATGAGTGTATGTTGATATTCTAAACTATGAAATATTAGATTTTCCACTTCAATTTTATCTACCGCTTCCATAGGATTATCGGAAGGAATTGAAGAATATCCTCTAACATAATCTTCTCCACCCAAATAAGTTTTGCAGAAAATCGGGAGGTGTTCAGAAAATTGCATAAATATTGAAGTGTTGATAGATAAAACAGGCTCAAACGGAAGCTGTGAAATCTCAATATACTTTGTAAAATCAAAATCAATATTGTAATAAGAATAAGAACTATCTACACCGATATTTGAAGATAAATTACTCGTAATTAACCAACCTTTAGTCGGGTCTGTATAAATATCCCTAGAATCATATACATATTCAAAAAATGCTGAAATATGTTGTTGTTCAAGAATACTGCTCTCTGGTAATTGTTGGTATAATGTATCGGCCATTTCATCTATTTTTATATGATCAAATCCTAATTTATACTCAAATTGATGGTGAAGTCCTATGTAGTAACCTGTGCCAATAGAAAAACTTTTTTGGTGAAATTCATAAGCGTAAACTGCATCATCAAAAGTATTATCAGAAATGCCAAAATTTACAGAACCATGGTCTCCCCACATCCACGGATCTTCAAAGTTAAAGAAATATGACTTTGTTTCACCAATTGTTCCGCCAAGATATAATTTTTCATTTAGTCCTCTAAAATTAAGAAATGCGAGTCCTCCCCCATAAGACCAGCCATTTTTACCTTTGGCTTCGTTATAATCAAACATTGGGAAGGGCATCCATCTTAGAGACTCAGCTACTTTGATTTTATAGACAGAATTTACTTCTGTAATTTCAACCGTTGAAAATAATCCCAGATTATAGATACGATTTCTATCTTCTTTTGCGATTTCTTTATTAAATTCTGATGGAATAGAATGATGTATTTCTCGGAGGATTATTTCATCCTTTGTGTGTTTATTACCTTCAATTTGAATTGAAGTAACTGTATTGCCAAATGTTGAAGTGCAATATAAAGCAAAGATTAGTGTTTGTAAAATAATTCTCATTAATTTTAAGCTGAATAACAAGAGACCCCATTCAATGAACGAGGTCTCTTATTTGTTTATCGGATAAAACTATAAAAGTTCTATTTGCGTCCGCGAGCCATTTTAGCACGAGAAACATCACCATCTTTATCTATGAAATAAAGATAGCCAGATTCACGCTTAACTCCAGCTGAGTTAACCACTTCAGCGTTTCCACCTTTTTGGTCGCCACGAGCCATTTTTGAACGGCTAACATTACCTTGTTTGTCAAGATAATATAGATAACCTTTTTCTTTACTTATTCCGACTTTTTTGACTTTTTCTGCCATTGATACCTCCTAATAAACTATAAATTACAGTGTTACATCTCATATAACATCTAATACTATGGGTTTATCGTCGAGAAAGTCAAGAATTATTCTCATATTTTTAGTAAATATCATCATTTTTACTGATTTTTCCCTTATGAACAGTCATTTTATTAGTGGATTTTAGGAGTATTTGTACTATTTTGCGATAAATTGATTACAATTTTAACAAATTTAAGTGATTTCTATCTTGGATTCCTCTCCTATTTCTTTGAGAAAGAGTGCTTTAAATTTTTCTAATTTAACTTGTGCTTCTTTTAATTTACCAATTCTCTTTAATGAATTAACTTCTAACTCAACTGCTACTTCATCTAAATAATCCCAAGCTTGCATTTTTCGAGTAAAATAAATAACTTTGTTGAAATCACGATTTTGGTAGTATTCTTCAGATATTTCAATTGTGATGTCTCTAATTTCTTTTTTCATACCTTCATAAATTTCATCACACCAATTATAAGAAAATTCTGTTGTTAACCCGTTACCAAAGATATCTAATGCTTTTTTATGCTCAGAAAACATCCTTTCAACTTGTCCAGAAATTTTATAGTTTTTAGTGTTATTTATATGCTTGTTATATTCAATAATATCAATTTTGAATACTGGGTTTGTCCAATCAAAGAAATAACGGTTATTTTCTAAAACGATAACTTTTTGATCAGTAATTCTAACAGCTGATCGAATTCTAGAAAAAGCTACATTTTTCCGATTTAGAACTTCTTCGGTTGAAGCATCCGGCCAAAATTGAGTATGGAATTCTTCAATATCAACTCCAATTTTATGTTGGTAGTCTTTCAATATTAAGAAGAATAAAATCTCTTTAGATCGTTTTCCCTGCCAAGCTATATTTGGTATGATTTGACCATTTTTAACAACTGTAAATGAGTTAAAAAGACAAATTTCAATTTTATCAGTTTGATGTGATAATTTTGTTTTAATACTACGATTTGTAAAGAAATTGGTTGCTATTACTATAATGGACAACAACATAATCGAAGTTAATATGATAATTAATGTTAGAAATTCTGCTGATTCAGATACTGTGAAAAACACTTGTGTTGCTCTTTCTTTAGACTTACCATGCCTGTCAAAACCAATGACCTCAAGGCAATAATCTCCTGGAGATAAATTAAGAAATTCTAACTTTGTACTAAAACTATATTGCCAATTGTCGTTTAAACCCAAAAGTCTATAAATATATTTTTGGCTACCTATAGATGCAAAACTAGGTAATGAAAATCTAAATTTTACATTATTGACATTTACTGGTAATATTAGAGAATCTGAAATAATACTGATGTTATCTTGAATAGAATATATAATCGTTTCAGAAATATAGGGATTGATAACTTGAGGAGATATTTGCACAACTCCATTATGTGACAAAATCCATAATTTATCATTCATCCATTGCATATTCGAGGTTGTTACCATTCCACAATCAATATCATAAATTGTATAGTTTTCATCATAAAGATGCAAGATTGAGGCAAGTGTATTTATCCAAATGTGACCTTTATGCTTCAATATTGATCTAAATTTCTGATTCTTTATTTTTGGTAATAATAAGGTATTATAATTATCTTCAGCTGTAAATTCATAACCTTCATTGTCTTCCAGCACTAATAGAGTTTGATTATCGCTAACTGACATATCAACTATTTTTGAGAAAAAAGAAGTACTATCTTTTTTTATAGGATTTAGCTTTCTTGTTTGGATACACAAACTGAATAATCCTTTGTCACAACCAAAATATATTTTATTGTTCCACTTGGAAATACAATTTATTATTCCACTATTTCTGTGTTTCCATTCATCAATTTGATTCCCATCGTATTCAAAAATAGACTTATTTGTAGCAATCAAGATTGTTGCAGATTTTTCACAATCAGCAATCCCTATAACTGGATGATTTGACAATGGACCTATGTTTTTACATTTTTCTACAGTCCAAGAATTTGTATCCAAAATCCCAAGAAAACCATTTTCAGAAGTTACAACCCATCCAAAATATTTTGAGTATTGAATTTCACTAACATTAGTTGGACAGTTTTTGATCTTTTGCCATTTATAATTTTCAAAATAAACACCATTAGCTTTTTCCCCACTTCCGGTAACAACTACATTTCCATTTATGGTTGTAGAATATACCGATTCTGATAAAGCATATTTGTCAGTATCATTTCTTCTTATTCGTATATTTTTATCATTTACAAAAAAAAGCCGATTTTTGCTTCCAAACCAAGTATTTCCTTCTCTATCTTGGAATAAAGCAGTTATCCACGCATAAGGAAATTCTGCAATTTTGGAAATTCCAGAAAATGATTGTTTTTGAACAATAATTTTATTCCATGATGAAAACACAAAACCATATTTCGGAAGTTCTACTGCAGATTTAAACCAAAGATCATCTTGCAATTGTGATACACTTAAATCCCAATGAACTTGAAACACTTTATATTTATTTTGAATATTTTCTGTGAACTTTTCTGTAGAAACATAAATGACACCATTTATATCAATAATCTCCCAAATTTTAAGGTTCTCTTCAGGAAGTTTTATTCTATTTATGTTTTTTAATGGATCAAGAATCCACAAACCATCTGATGAACCAATCCATAGTTTATCACTCTTATCAACATAGAACTTTGAAACTCGATTCATCCTAAAATCTAAAACAGGTTGTCTAAATTTATTTTCAGATTCGAACAAAACAGCAATGCCCTTCGTCGTTCCAACCCATAGTTGTTTGTTCCAAAAAATTACTGTTTTAATATCATTCGAAGGTAAACCATCATGAACTGTGAAAACTACTGATTCGTTATTTTCAATCTTTACAAGTCCGCTTTGAGTACCAAGCCAAACTCTATTTAAAGGATCTTCAATTCCGCATTCTACAAAAGATGAAGGTAACAAGTCAGATTGTGCGGAATTAGTAAACTCTTCAGCATCAAAGATACAAATTCCTTCGGATGAACAAAACCAAATTCTGTCGTGGTGATCTTGAAAGATGTCGGTAACAGTTCCTCCAACAAAACCATCTTTTATTGTAAACTCTCTAGTAAGAAATTCATCGTATGAAAACAGAAATCCAAACAAGAGAATTAAACCAAATATCAATTTTTTCAATGTCATTTTATTTTAGTTGATTAATTAATAACACATTAAATCTGCCTTTGTAATTTAACATTCCTTAATCAAATCTCTTTGTAGATTTACAATAAATATTTTGAAAATCCATATCTGTCCAAAACGATTATAAAACAGACTAAATCATTAGAGTGATATCATAACTAGGTTTTGATAATTGTTATATAATGTTTCGATATTTTGTTGGGATTCTTTTTGAAACTCTATAATAAATCTGTTAGAAAACAAAAAACCGACATTTAGTCGGTTTTTTTGTAGCCCGTAGGAGAATCGAACTCCTGTTGCAGAGATGAAAACCCTGAGTCCTAACCACTAGACGAACGGGCCATTTTTCACTCTCATAAAGTCCAGTAATTTATTGGACAATTAACTTATCATCCAATATTTATTTTTACTGTACAATTAAAATTGGACATTCTGCTTTTTGTGCAGTATGAATTGGTTTGCTTCCTTTGAAGTATTTAAAAAACTCATTCCCTTTTGCTTTTCCCATAACAATAATATGATCGGAGCCAGCTTGCTTCACAAATGTATCAGTTGGTTTTCCCGTTATCATATTCACATTATGAGGAACTTTTTGAAGATTCAAATACTTGCCAGCCCAACGAGAAGCATTTCTATAGCCTTTCCCAAATCGTTTAGTTTTACTTACGGTAATTACATTTACTTCTGCATGAAAATGTTTTGAAATTTGTGCACCAAACATAACAGCTCTTTTAGTTGAATTGGAGTCATCTACACATAAAAGTATTTTGTAATTCCACGATGGATCAAAATTCTTAATTATGAATATACTAGAATCAAGAAATTGTACTATTTGATGAATATTCCTATTTGATTTTGGATTTCCAACCATAATTAATTCATATTCCCTAAAATCTAACTCTTTTTTTAACTCTTCCAAAAGTTGACCTTCTCTAAGAATTAATCGGATTTTTTGTCCTGAAGTATAGGGAAGAACCATTCTAACCCTATTTTTATCCTCTACAAGATTTTCAGGTTTGAATTCAATCTCATTTTCTGGTAAAAAATTAAGCTCTTTCAAAGATTGGTAGGCCCACTCTAATACTTCTAAACCTGGATGATATATATTCCATTCTGCGAGAGATTTCCTAGCGAGATCAACTTCAGAAGCTATAATGTCTCTTGATTTTTTTCCCACAAAGATAACTGATATATCTGCTCCAAAACCACTTGCTATTTTTACAGCTATCTGGAGTATATTTTTTGATTCTTTACTTGTATCTTTTATTGCAACTAAAAATCTCATTACATTTCCCCTATTGAAAATTTGTAAGCCATTTAACATAAGGCCAATAAAATTGAGTTATGATCAACAATGTAACAATGGAAGCAAGTCCGAGCCTCCATCCTGCCTTTAGAAAATCTGTAACTTTGACGAGACCTGAAGAATAAATAATCATACACGCAGGTGCAGCAACTGCAGAAAAATAACCAAAAGCGGATGCAATAGCTGCTGACATTCCCATAAAAAGTGGATCACCGCCCATATTCAAAACAATTGGACCTAAAACTGCAATCGTACCGCTTGAACTCATAATATTGGACATAACCGTAGTCATTATTATTACAATAAAATTTCTAAATAATTCAAACTGCTCCATCAGACCACCTGTTGCTAAAATTACAGATTCCCCAAGCCATACTGCAGTTCCAGTTAGTTTCATATGAGTACCCAAAGATATTGCACCTGCAAATAGTAAAATCACTCCCCAATTGGTTTCTTTACTAACTTGTTTCCATTCGATTAAACCTGTTGCCATATATAAAAATGCTCCACCAATAGCGATGATGCCCATTCCAATTTTTTCGTTTAGAAAAACCCAGCACAAAAAAGTAATTGAAAAAATAATAATACTAAGAATTTCGTTTCCTGCAATTCTCCCTCGCTTTGCAACTTGAACTCTTAATTTTCTTACTGCTGTATCCATAATTTTATACTCAGGTTTAAAAGCAAACATTAGTAAGATTGAAGCTGATGCAATACCAATCAATACTACAGGATATGCCATGACAATCCATTGTGTATAAGTTAAAGTAGTGTCTGTAAAAGTACGCCAATATTCAATCATAATGGCATTTCTAGCGCCCCCAGATGGAGTTCCAATACTACCGATTGTTGACCCATAAGCAATTGAAAACAAAATTAGAGCTGTCAAATTTGGAATCTTTTTCCCTTTAGGCATATTGCGAATCAAAGATAATCCAACTGGCAACATCATAGCTACAACGGTATGTTCACCTACAAATGAAGATAAAATCGCAGATATTGCAGTAAATCCAAAAACTATATTTCTAACTTTGTTTCCAGTTAATTCAATAATTCCGAGGGCTAACCGAGTATCTAACCCTTGATGTACGATTGCGACCGCCATCATCAATGATCCCATAATGAAAAATACAGAATCACCCATAAACGACTTTGCTGCTCCTGTCGGATCAGTAATTCTAAATGCTACTTCCAAAATTGCTATGAGTAAAGCTACTGCAGGGAGTGGGACTGGCTCTGTAATAATTAAGGCGACAACCATCACACAAATGATAAATGTCCTATACCCTTGAGCTGAAATACTCTCTGGATAAGGTAGCCAATACATCGTCAAACCAACAAAGAGAATCAGAAGTAACCAGCGTTTTTGCTGAACCCAAAAAAGTAATGCTCTGATTGTTTTACTTCCCATCAGTTATCACTAAAAGCTTGAATTCCTGTTACATCTTGGCCTAGTATTAGTGTGTGCATATCGTGTGTACCTTCGTAAGTGTAAACACTCTCGATATTCATTAGATGTCTCATAATTGGATATTCACTCGAAATTCCATTTGCACCGTGAATTTCTCGAGCTAGTTTTGCACATTCCCTAGCAACCCAAACATTGTTGCGCTTAGCCATTGATATTTGTTGAAATGTTGCAGTACCGTTATCTTTATTTTTACCAACCTGCAGAGCTAATAATTGACCTTTTGTAATTTCGTTTAACATCCAAACTAGTTTTTCTTGAACTAATTGAAAAGATGCTATCGGTTTATCAAATTGAATTCGTTCTCTTGCATATTTGAGTGAAGCTTCATAAACAGCCATTGCAGATCCTATTGATCCAAATGCAATTCCAAATCTTGCCTGTGATAAACAACCAAGCGGACCTTTTACTCCCTCGATATTTGGTAATAGATTCTCTTCAGGAACAAACACATTATCCAAGACTAATTCGGAAGTAACAGAAGCTCTAAGAGACCATTTATTTTTCATTTCTGGGGCAGAGAAACCTTCAAACTCTTTTTCTACAATGAATCCTCGAATTACATCATCGTCTGTTTTAGCCCAAACAATGGCAATATCTGCAATACTTCCATTGGTTATCCACATTTTTGTTCCGTTCAAGATATATCCACCACTTACTTTTTGAGCTCGAGTTGTAAGTCCGGCTGGATTAGAACCGAAATCTGGTTCTGTTAATCCGAAGCAACCAATTATTTTACTATTTGCTAACAAAGGTATCCATTTTTCTTTTTGGTTTTTATTTCCATATTTGAAAATTGGATACATCACAAGAGAACCTTGAACAGATACAAATGACCGAATCCCAGAATCTCCTTTTTCCAACTCTTGGCAAACAAGTCCGTAAGCCAGATTAGATAATCCTGCTCCGCCAAATTCTTCTGGAATATTCACTCCAAGAAATCCTAAATCTGCAAATTGTTGAACTAAATGAATTGGGAATGTTCCTTCTTCAAAATGTTTCTCGATTATTTGTAGGATTTCATTTTCCACAAAATTTCTAGCTGTATGCTGTACTAAAATTTCATCATCAGAAAATTCTGATGCTATATTTAGATAATCTAAACCTTTTAGTTTTATTGCCATTAGAATTCTAGTTGGTTTTTAAGTAAATTTTGCCTTGTTTTAATTTTAGAATAAATGGAGTTATTCCATTTTCATCCTCTACAAATACAGAAATATTATTTTTCAACGCTGATAATACAAATTCTCCATTTTCGATTGAGTTAATTGGAATATTCAACCCATCTTTTAATTCTAAAATGGAGTTAAGTCGAATACTTACAGAAACTACTGAAAAAGTACTTTCGTCGATTTTTGTACTTTTATTCTCTTTAGCTTTTGTTATACAATACAGTTTTATCACATTGATGTCATCGCCATGATTTTCATTCTCAATAAATTCAATTTCATAATTTTGTATATCAAAGATTTGGTCCAATGAAGCATCATACGCTTTGAAATTAATAAATTCTCCGTAGGATTGATTACTATACAGCATCATATTAACAGTATGTCGTTCTTTACCCGGCATTGGGAAATAAGTTGGTCTTGCAAGTCCACGACATTCACCATCAGCAAATGCACCAATTATATCGGATTCATCAGTCGATTCAACTCCATCTACAATCAAAACGCAAGTGTGAGTTGCAGTATATTTGAAATCCCAAGGATTAACTCCCCAATTTGGTACTTTTGCAAAAACGATTGAAATTAACATTACTAATAGTAGAATTATTTTTCTCATAAAATACCTTTTGTTAAAATTTACAGCTTGATTGACACTCGAATTTACAAGAAAAATGACTGGTACAAAAAGAAATTCGTAATCAAATATTATACTGGAATCATATATTTATCAGTAAATTTGCTTATAGATACCAGACAATATTCAGAATAATGAGTACACATATAATCAAACTACAACAAATTTTATCACCAAATGAGTTAAATCTGATTGAACAGTTTAGTAACAATTTTATTCAATCACAAGATTTCAATTTACTCGCAGAATTTTTCTCAAGTAAATTTAACATCGATACTTCAATAGATCAGGATATTGTTAGTAGTTTTGCAATCGATAGCTCAAATATGACTGGATTTGCCAATGGAGTTTGTCGTCCCAAATCTGCTATAGAATGTTCAGTAATATTCTCGACTTGTTATCAATGTAAAATTCCAATAACAATTACAGGTGGTCAATCGAATTTAACAGGTAGTGCAACGCCAAAAGGTGGTATAATTGTTTCAACTGTTAAACTCACCAAACCAGATATATCTGTTGACTTAGAAAATCAAACTGTTTCCACAGCAACCGGAATCATTTTAGAAAATATGCGTATAGCAGTAAAACAACAATCGTTGAATAAACTGATTTATCCAGTTGATCCAACTAGCAGAGAAGATGCTAGTGTAGGAGGAACAATTTCAACAAATGCATCTGGGTTTATCCCCGGTGATAATGGTGCTACACGAAAGTGGGTGGAAGAAATTGAATTCATTCTCCCTAACGGTAAACTTATATTTGCAAAAAGAAATCAATATATTTCTGAAAATGGTGAATTTCTCTTGGAAAGTGAAAATGAGACTATTCGATTTACAGTTCCTACTTATAGTCGTCCTAAAATAAAAAATGCTAGTGGACCTTATTCTTCACCAAACGGAGTACTAGATTTTGTAGATTTAATTATTGGTAGTGAAGGAATTTTCGGTTTGGTTACAAAGTGTGTATTCAAATTAGCAGAAAATCCTGTGCATTATTTAGATTTATTTTTGACATTGCAAAGTGAAAAAGTTGCATTACAATTATTGTCTGCACTTGATAAACAATCAGATTTTAGCTGGGATTCTGTGCTAGCTTTTGAATATTTTGGTTACAATTGTATTAAATTTATGGATCATCGGGATAATTTTTTTTCAAATGAAAATGCAGTTGGAATTTATGTAAGCATCCCAATTTATAAAGATGATTTTGAAAATGTTGCGAAAGAATGGATTGATCGTTTTCATTCCATAATTCCACATTTCAAAGAAGAAAATGTGATTGTATTACAAGATTCTCAAAGTAGGAGAAAGTTTTTTGAAGCACGCCATTCAATGCCTGCAAATGCTTTAGAAATCATTCGCAAAAATGAAGTAAATGGTATTGTTACAGATACGATCGTTCCACCAGGTAATTTTAACAAATTTCTAAAATATACTCATAAATTATTACGAGATAACTACATCGAATATCTATTATTTGGCCATTTAGGCGATTGTCATTTACATTTCCATATTCTACCTAGACAAGATCAACAAACTGTAGCTGAGAAATGTTATCAGCTAATTATCGAAAAATCATCTGAACTTGGTGGTGTTTATTCAGCAGAACACGGAACTGGTAAACGAAAACGAACAGATTTTCTAAAATGTTACGGACAGGATGCAGTTAATCAAGTTATAAAATCCAAAGCTTGTATTGATCCATATTACATACTTAACAGAGGAAATGTGATTGAGCCACCGCCAGGATAACTATTATGGTAATATGGTCAAAGGGAATATTATTTGATCCAAATAATATCCGATAGAACTAAACCATCACCAAAGTTTAATTGAACCAAATCATTATGAGATAACTTTTTGAGATATTTGTCTATAGCAGATTTAAGAAGTGAAATTTCTGCTTTTAATTTCCAATGTTGATTTTCTTTTTCATCGTATAACACAACAAACAATCTATTGTTAAGATGTTTTCTACCTTCTTGACTTTGGTTTCTATATAACCATAATATCAACTCTTTTTTATTATTGCGAGCATAATCAAATGATTGACCAAACCCTTTTGGAAATACGGAAGTCTTATGGTCAAACGGAATCTCATTTATTGTAAAATCTACAAGTTTATCTTTAGAGTTTCGATTAGGAATAACACATTGATGAGTTGCTAAAATATTCTCAACTGCCATAGCAGACCAAAAATTATACCATCGATTTAGGGAATAGTTGAAAAGTGGTTTTTCATATTTTTTTACTTTAAGTAAAAGAGAATCAAAGCTGTAAGTTTTATAAATAAAATTAGTTTGCTTATCCCAATTATCAGATTGTTTTCTGCCCCATTGATAAGGATAAACCAATCGTTTTTTCAGCTCAATTTCGATATTATGTAAGTTTATTATCTTCAGAACCTTCCTAAGATATCCTAATAATAATTAATGATATTACATCACTCCGGAATTTCTATCGTTACATCACCTTGAACCACACATTGGCATCCCAGACGAGAATTTAATGTTGAACCATCTGCTTCATCAATGATATCAGCTTCATCGTCATCCATTTCGGATAAATTCTCCATTCCGTTTTTAACAATAATATGGCAGGTTGCACACGCTCCTACTCCACCACAATTATGGAAAAGGTCAATATCATTTGCAAGTGCAATATCCAAAATTGAACCAGATTCTCCGTGGTCGCTGTATGGATATTCATCTGAATCTACATCAACCGAAATATCCATAGGAAGAAATTTAACTGTGTATTTTCCCATTATTTAATATCCTTTACATTTTGGTCTTTTAACGATTTTTTAGTTGCTACATTCATAATCCTAACTGCTAACGAATTAGTAGCTTCACTTAAACTTTCAGTTAGTGCAATTATAATGTTTTGGTCATCTTTTTTGACATATTCTTCCAGCTCTTTTATGGAAAGTCTGATATCTTCCATTTCTTCAGACGATTCAATTAGATTTTGATGTTCCTCTAACGCTTTATGTGCCGCATTCAAAACTTGTGTAGCTTCCGAGCGAGATTCCGCAAGCATTCTTTCTTTGAAATCGTCTTCAGCATTCAAAAATGAATCTCTGACAATCGTTTTAATATCATCATCTTTTAAACCATAACTCGGATTTACCTGAACTTTTTGTTCTTTTTGAGTCCGTTGGTCAATTGCAGAGATGTTGAGAATTCCATTTGCATCCACTAAAAATGTAGTTTCAATACGATGAACGCCAGCAGGAAGTGATTCCAATCCGGATAATTTGAAACTTGCGAGATGATTACAATCTTTCACCATTTCCCGTTCACCTTGATAGATATTGAAATTGATTGCATTCTGTCCATCAGCAAAATTAGTGTAAACTTCTGTGTGAGTAGTAGGAATTTTCGTATTACGAATAATCACCTTATTCATAACTCCTCCGTAAGTTTCCATTCCAAGCGACAACGGAACCACATCTAACAGAAGCATATCGGTATTTCCTTCAGCTAAAATATTCGCCTGAATTGATGCTCCCAACGCCACCACTTCATCCGGATTGATATCGGTTTTTGGAGATTTGTCGAAGAATTCCTCAACTTTCTTTCTCACTAATGGAATTCGAGTTGACCCTCCAACCATAACTACATCATCAATATCCGATTGTTGAAATCCAGCATCTTTCAATGCAATTTCGCAAGCATCGAATGCTTTTTGTAAAACTGGAGAAACCAGCTCTTCAAACTTAGATTTTGTAATGGTCGTTTTGAAATTCAGATTTCCTTTAGGATACTGAATTGTTACTGGAGCTTCGTCTTGAGTTGATAAATATATTTTTGTCTGCTCGGCAATTTTACGAATAAAATAGTGAGCTTCAGGATAAATGTTGAAAAAATCCGGTTGAATTTCTTCAATCCCCTGCTGAAATAGTTTAACGAGTTTCATATCAAAATCATCACCACCGAGATGAGTATCTCCGTTAGTGGAAATGACCTCAAAAATTCCCTCTTTAAGCTGAAGGATAGAAATATCAAAAGTTCCACCACCCAAATCAAATACTGCAATTGTGCCTTGTTGATTTTTCTGTAAACCATACGCCAATGCAGCTGCAGTTGGTTCGTTAACAACACGCAATACTTTTAATCCGGCAAGTTCGCCCGCATCTTTTGTGGCTTGTCGCTGGGTATCATTGAAATAAGCCGGGACTGTAATTACTGCATCTGTTACAGATTCGCCCAAAGATTTTTCAGTTATTCGTTTTAACTCCAACAGTAACCGTGCCGATAGCTCTTGTGGAGTTACAGTATGATTCTGAACGCGAAATTTCAAAATCCCAGTTTCGTCTGATTCAGAAAAATCGAATGGAAAAAATAATTTGTCTTCTTCAGTTAAATCATTGATTCCTTTCCCTATTAATCTTTTAGTAGATGCAACAACGCTAAATGGAATTTCAGAGCGAAGCTCTTTTGCGGGATTACCAACTAGAATCTTACCATTTTCCATAAATGCCAATACAGATGGTAGAATTCGTTCACCATTTTTATTTTCGAGAATTTGCGGAACGCCATTTTTCATAATTGCCACCAATGAATTTGTAGTCCCAAGGTCAATTCCGATTACAGTTTTCATTAAAGTACTCCGTCGAGTTCTGTTTTCATTTTGTCAAGATAATTTCTATCTGTTAGCAATAGACTGATGTTGTTTAGAACATCCAATTTTTCTTTATCATTTTCAGATGCATCATAATTTTGAAAATATTTGTGGATATGTTGATCAATTTCATCAATATCTAGTTTCAGTTTTTGATGATGATTCTGCAATTCATCTTCGCAATGACTTTCGGGGTTTGATTTATATTCCATTAAACAATCCTGTATTTCAAAAATATCTTCAGCAAATTTCACAGGGATACTTCCACTATCTCTGTTTTCGTGGATTCCTTCCAACATCATCAAGTATCGAACTCGTGCTATAGGATTTTTTAGAGTGAAATATGCTCTATTCAAGATTGATGAATACTTCAAAGCGAAAGTTAATTCTTGAGACGATTTATTTTGATAATAATCAGGATGAAATTTACGACTTAACTCGTAATACCGATTTTGCAGAGTTGCTGTGCAAATTCCGAGTTTTTTCTCAAATCTCATAAACTTATAGAAATTTTCTTCACTCGGTGGTTGAATTGTATCGCACTCTGCACAAAAATGCCTAAATTCCTCTATTAAACTTTTGCATTTCCAGCAGGATTTTGAATTCATTTTTTTGAATAAACTTTCAGAAATGAATTAGGTTCACCGTAGCATATTTCTTTGGCAAATTGAGCTAATTCTGCTGTAATTATCAGATGTGCCCAAGTAGGTACAGGCACCGATGCACAACCACGAATTAAAACCGTTTTTCTTGAAAATTCTGACCAATCAATTTTGTTAACTTTTTCCCTAAATTCATTCTCTTTCAGAATACCGTCAGTTAGAAAATCGTCTAGATGTATTGTTTCCATTATACAGAAAAACTTGTTCCGCAACCGCAGGTTCTAGATGCGTTTGGATTGTTAATTTTAAATCCACCTGACAAAATATCATCAGAAAAATCTACAGTAGTTCCTTTGAGATACAGCCAGCTTTTTAAGTCACAATAAATTTTCACGCCTTGAATTTCATAGACTTTGTCAAACTCTCCAAGATTATCGTCAAACGACATATTGTAAGACATACCGGAGCATCCGCCACCAATTACAGAAATCCGTAATGCGTGGTCTTCTTTGCCTTCGGATTTGAGAATTGCCTTTACACGATTTGCGGCTTTCTCCGTGATTTGGATATCAGCAGTTTCGGGTGTTTTATTGTCTGACATTGTTATTCCTCAGCTGGTGGCTTTTTGAAACCGAGTCGTTCTCGAGCTTCATCAGTCATCATATCTGGTGTCCAAACTGGGTCAAATACTACTTGAACTGTAGCAAGATCAACTGAGTCCAAACCCTCGAGCTTAGTTTTGATATCGTTTGCCATATAACTTCCCATATGACATCCTGGAGTAGTGAGTGTCATTGTGATATCAACATTGGAATTACCCGATTCTGCATCATTTATTTTGATACTATAAATCAATCCAAGATTCCATAAATCAATTGGGATTTCCGGGTCTAAACACTGTTTTAACACTTCTATTACTTGTTCTTCATTTATTTTTGACATTGTTATTCCTTTCTATTTTTTCTTTTTCTCATAATCTGCCAATGCGGCTTTGATTCCGTCTTCTGCCAGTACTGAACAGTGAACTTTTATTGGTGGAAGAGAAAGTTCGTCCACAATTTCTGTATTTTTTACTTTTTGGGCATCTTCAACAGACATCCCTTTTACAAGTTCAGTTATATAGCTTGAGCTCGCAATCGCACTACCACAACCAAATGTTTTGAATTTTGCATCTTGTATAATACCTTCTTCGATTTTGAGTTGAAGTTTCATCACATCGCCACATTCCGGTGCTCCAACAATTCCTGTTCCAACATTGTCATCTTCTTTATCCATTGACCCCATATTTTTCGGGTCAGTAAAATGTTCAACTACTTTTTTAGAATATGCCATAATTAAATTCCTCCTTTAACAGCGTTGAGTAGGTAGCTGGAGTAAAAACTTTCACCTCAATTACTCACTCCATTTTACGCTGTTCAAATCAATACCTTCTTGAGCCATCTCCCATAATGGTGACATCTCTCTCAACCGATTCACAGCTTTTACTACGCTTTCTATTGTAACATCAATTTCTTCTTCTGTTGTAAATCTTCCCAATCCAAAACGAATTGAAGAATGTGCCAAATCTTCACTAACTCCGAGTGCTTTTATCACATACGATGGTTCTAAACTAGCAGAAGTGCAAGCAGACCCACTCGAAAGAGCAATATTTGGTAAACTCATAATAAGCGATTCACCTTCAACATACGCAAAACTCAAATTCAAATTTCCCGGTAATCGATTTGTGGTGTCGCCATTCAAAATTATTTGTGGAAGTTGAGATGAAATCCCTTTGTAGAGTTTGTCTCTTAGTGATTTTAGTCGAGTATTTTCTTCTTCCAACAATTTACCAGCTAACTCACAAGATTTGCCTAATCCTACAATTATCGGAGTTGGGAGCGTTCCAGAACGCATTCCTCGTTCGTGCCCACCACCGTCAATTTGAGATTTTAATCGAACACGAGGGTTTTTCCTTCGGACATACAACGCACCAATTCCTTTCGGTCCGTAGATTTTATGTCCAGATATCGACAGCAGATCAATTCCCATTTCGTTTACATCAATTGGGATTTTACCGATAGATTGAGCAGCATCGCAGTGGAAAAAGACTCCGTGTTCTTTACAGATTTCTCCGATTTCTGTAACTGGTTGAATGACACCAATTTCATTATTTGCGTGCATTACTGAAATCAAAATGGTTTTATTTGTAATTGCAGATTTCAGTTTATCGAGATTGAGTAATCCATTTTTTTCTACAGGTAAATAAGTAACATCAAATCCGTCCCGTTCTAAAGCTTTGCAAGTATCCAACACTGCTTTATGTTCGGTTTTGACCGTGATAATATGATTCCCTTTTTCACGGAACATTTGTGCAATTCCCTTGATTGCCAAATTGTTTGATTCAGTAGCTCCGCTAGTAAAAATAATTTCTCGTGATGTAGCACAGATAAGGTCAGCAATTTTCTCCCGAGCAATATCTACGGCTTCTTCTGCTTCCCAACCGTAAGCATGATTACGACTAGCAGCATTCCCAAATTTCTCAGAAAAATAGGGAAGCATCTCATCAAGTACTATGGGGTCAACTGGTGTTGTAGAATGATAATCTAAATAAATTTTCTTCATAAAATCCTTAATTCGTAATATCGCTAATAGGGATATTCATAAATATATTCTGAACTGTTTTATTAATTTTGTGTATTGGGGACAAAATCACACAACCATCCATTTTTTGACATTCTGAGGTGATGATACAATCCACTAAACCGAGTGGACCTTCCATCATTTCCAAAAATTGCCATAAACTGATTTCCGTTAGATCAGTGATTAGTTTGTAACCACCTTTCGCTCCTTGAATTGGCTTGATTAGATTTTCCTTTGAAAGATGTTGTAGTATTTTTGATAATAACTGAAAGGAAATACTATATTTTTCAGAAATCTCCCGAGCTGTTGTTAACTCGCCTTCTCCTTGCGATTGCATATGAGAAAGAGCAGTTAACGCATATTCTGTTCTTTTTGTTAGTTTTAACATAATCTGCTAATACGACTCATTTAGTCCTGTATAAATTTACAGGCATTGTTATTTGGTGTGCAAGTTAAAAGAGAAATTATTTTTCGGCTGAAAATGAAGAATTTGTATAATAATCCAAAAAGAGATAGTAAAAAGATTCTATCTTGAAATTAAAAATGTAAATTGTGGTGAAAGACTCGGCCAGCTCTAATTATTGAATAGCAATAGTAAACAAACCACTTTTCATTCGTGGTTTGTAGCTTATTATTACATTACTAAAACTTTTCTTCCCAATATGGACAAGCCACTTGATGTCCATTATCAACATCAACAATCTCAGGAATTGATTTAGCACATTCTGGTTTTGCAATTGGGCAACGGGTTCTAAATCCGCAACCACTCGGTTTTGCCATAGGAGAAGGAACATCCCCTTGCAATACTATTCGATCTCTTTTATTTTTAAGTTTTGGATTTGGTAAAGGAACTGCAGATAATAAACTTTTGGTGTATGGATGTTTAGAGCGATAATAGACATCTTCACCATCGCCAACTTCTACCATACTTCCCAAATACATTACACCAATTCTGCTAGAAATGTGCTCAACAACAGATAAATCGTGTGCAATAAATATTAATGATAAATTAAATTCCTCCTGCAAATCCATCATCAAATTAATTACTTGAGCTTGGATTGAAACATCCAAAGCTGATACTGGCTCATCAGCAATAATCAATCTTGGATTTGCTGCTAACGAACGAGCAATACCAATTCTTTGCCGTTGACCTCCGGAAAATTCGTGTGGATATCTAGTTGCTTGTTCGGCTGTAAGTCCAACCTTATCCAACAACCACGCAACCTTTTCATCTTTCTCTGCTTTTGTTAGTTTAGTGTGTAAATCCAATGGTTCTTGAATTATATCACCAACAATCATTCTTGGATTAAGTGATGAAAACGGATCTTGGAAAATCATTTGAATAGCTGAACGATACTTTAACATTTCCTTTTTGCTTAGAGCCAATAGATCAACATATTGACCATCAACATCTAGCAAAACTTGTCCTTCTATTTCAACATCAGGAGCTGTTAGTCTTAGAACATTGATTATTGCTTTACCAACAGTTGATTTGCCACAACCGGATTCGCCAACAATACCTATTGTTTCGCTTGGATAAACATCGAAGGATATTCCGTCAACAGCTTTTACTTCAGCCACTTTTCGTTGAAACACTCCACCAAAAAGTGGAAAACGAACTTTCAGATCTCTAACTTTAAGAATTGGGTTTTTGCTCATAATGACTACGCTTTATCTCCAAATAAATGACATCTTACAAAATGGTTTTTTTTGATTTCGAGTAAATCTGGTTCTTCAGTTTTACATTTATCTAACACATCGTCGCAACGAGTGCAAAATTTACATCCGTCAGGCATTTTCATAATTGGTGGAACTGTACCACGAATTGCCTGTAATCGATCTTTTTTATCTGCTGAATCTGGATGTGGAATTGAATTCATCAATCCTTTTGTATAAGGATGTGATGGGTTTTCGAATAATTCATCAACATTTGCAATTTCTTGGATTTTCCCACCGTACATCACAATTACTCGTTCACAAGTTTCTGCTATAACAGCAAGGTCGTGTGTGATTAGAAGAATAGCAGCATCTTTCCGCTTTTCTTTCATTTTCACCATCAAGTCTAATATTTGTGCTTGAATTGTAACATCAAGTGCAGTTGTGGGCTCATCTGCAATTAAGAGAGCTGGATTACAAAGTAGTGCCATTGCTATCATCACTCGTTGCCGCATACCTCCAGAAAATTGATGTGGATAATCGTTCATCCGTTTTTCTGGGTCAGGCATACCAACAGCATCTAACATTTCAATACTTCGTTTTGATGCTTCATCCCAAGACAATCCCTCGTGTTTCATTAACACTTCATTCATTTGCATATTAATTTTGAATACAGGATTGAGCGATGTCATAGGTTCTTGGAAAATCATCGCGATATCTTTACCGCGATATTCGCGCATTTCATCGTAACTAAGCTCTAACAGATTTTTATTCCCGTACACAATTTCACCTTCAACAATCTCCCCAGGTGGGTTTGGTATGAGTCGATTTATTGACAAAGAAGTTACGGATTTCCCAGAACCAGATTCACCTACGATACCAAGGACTTCCCCTTTGAAAATATCGAATGACACTCCATCAACAGCTTTCGCAGTTCCGGCTTCTGTATAGAAGTAAGTTTTTAAATCTTTGATTTCAAATAGTTTGTTTTTCATAATTAAGTTATTAAGTCATTGAGTTATTAAGTTATTCGAATTAGCATTTTATGATATGCAATATAACCATTTAATATTTTTAACTTAATTCAATTTTCTCCCTATTATTTTTATAAATCTCATTGTTAATGTAGTTTTCGTCACTAGCACAAATTAAATGCTCCAATGTTTCAGCTAATGAACCTCGAGCTATTCTGTAAAACTGCATATTTTCTTTAACCCAGTAACTAAATAACCCGGTCTTATCTCAACCTTGAATACACTTTCGGGTCAAATGCCTCTCTAATTGCTTCCCCAATAAATGTGATTAACAATAATGTTGTAAACGTTGCAAGCATTGGTGCTCCAATCAACCAATATCTAAATTCACTTATTCCTTGATTGGCAATTTCCCCCCAACTTGGAGTTGGAGGAACTAATCCAAACCCTAAAAAGTCTAGTGATACAAGAGAAAAAATAGCTCCAACAATTGCAAATGGAGCAAATGTAATTACAGGTGTTAGTGCATTGGGAAGAATATGCTTAAACATTACTTGTCGATTTGAAGCTCCCATAGAAACAGCTGCAGAAACATAGTCTTTTGCTTTTTCTCTGTAAAACTCTCCGCGAATATAGTATGTCATTCCCATCCACCCAAATGCGGATAGGATAAATGCTAATCCCAAGAAACCCGGTGGTTCTTTTAATGACTCACGAATAATGATAATCATAAATAAAAATGGGATTGAGGAAAATATCTCAATAATTCTCTGGCCCAATATATCGATTTTCTTTCCAAAAAAACCTAGCGTTGCACCTACAATAATTCCTAAAATGTATGAAATAGTAGTTACGATTATTGCAAACCGAATTGAATATTTGAATCCGTAAACTAATCGTGCAAATACATCTCGCCCTCTATTGTCAGTCCCAAATAAATGCTGAAATGTTGGTGCAGTTGGTGGAACATTTGGCGATAACTCGCTCAATAAACTTTCGTTTGGATGATAAGGGTACAATGGCATAATTGCCCAGTTTCCATCTTGCTCAGCAAATATTTTATCCAGCTCACGATAATTTGGCTCACCGTGTGATTCAACACCAAAAGTTGATGCACTATAAGCTTTGGCTAATGGAAAATAAAACTCCTCATTATATCGAACTAATAGTGGTTTATTTGTAATCAAAATTGGTGTTAATTCTGCAAGAATATACAAAATTACAATAATCCAAAGAGAGTAATATCCTCTTTTAATTGACTTGAATTTTCTCAGCCGTTTTCTGAGAATTGATTGTGATAGTTGTTTTTCTTTTTTCATAATTTTTATTTAAACCTAATTCTTGGGTCAATTGCTGCATAAGTCATATCTGATATTAAATTCCCGAGTAATCGAATTGACAATCCAATGGCTAAGAAACCTAAAATAATTGGATAATCTCGAGTCAAAATTGCGGTATAACTCAACATTCCAATTCCATCTATATTAAATATTTTTTCAACAAGATAAGAACCTGCAAGCCAAATTCCTAACAAACCACCAATTCCAGTTGCAAGTGGAATGAGTGAATTTCTAACAGTGTGATAGAAAATAACTCTTCGTTCTGATAATCCTTTTGCAAATGCAGTTCTAACATAATCTTGACTTAAATTTTCTAACAGAGAATTTTTCATCAAAACTGTTAATGATGCAAATGCACCAACCATATAAGTAATAATAACCAAAGTTGAGTGATGCAATTGGTCGTTAATTTTTTCCCAAGTTGTCAAATATTCCCAATGTTCCGACCTAAATTCGCCAAGCGGAAAAACATCGTACATTGAACCTCCACCGTAGATGATTAACAGCAACGAGCCAAGCAAAAATCCTGGTGTTGAATATCCAACAAAAACAGCGACACTTGATGCCACATCAAATTTAGAACCGTGTTTAATTGCTTTCCAAATCCCCAAAGGAATACAAACCAAATAAGATAGCAAAAAACTAACTAAACCAAAATATGCTGATATATGAATCCTTTGCTTTATCAAATTCCATACTGGTTCATGGTACTTCCACGAGTCTCCTAAATTACCTGTTAGAATGCCAGCAAAAGCTGTTTTATAGATTTTTACATTAGTCGAAGCTCCCTCTTCTGTAGGAGCTACTAATTTAGTTTTCCAAGCGTCACTTTCTACCCATTCATTTTCTATATTTTCATAAACTATTGCAGTGTTATCACCATTTTTTTCCACTCGAAGATAATTTTCGAAACCCAAACGATATTCAGCGATTGACTGACCTTCTTTAAAAGTAACAAGATTCTGTTCCATTTCTTTTGGCCATAATCCTAGCCAATTGAAATATCTAACTACCGCTGGTTTGTCCAATCCATAATATTCTTTAATCATCTGCTTGGCTTCTTCTGGAATTTCTCCCGGAGCAGAACCAACATCAGAAACACCCATTCCTCCAGCTTCTCCACTCATCATTAATTGAGAATGAAGTTTCATCAATTCTTCTTCGTAAGGTCCACTTGGAACTAATTGGAGAACCGTAAAAGCTAATGCAGTTGCCAATATAAAAGTCGGAATCATTAATAATAATCTTCGAATGATATAAGTAGTCATTTATTTGTCCTCTTTCCCAAACATTTCTTTCATATTTTCATCATAAAAAACATTGACAATTGGTTTTTCAAACTCCAAAGTTTTATCACTTTTTGCACGAATTAGTTTATCTGCTTTTTCAGAATCATACCAAAAATAACTCGATATGGATTTCCAATTACCTGAATAACCTAAATAGTGGTCTGGATAACCAAACTTATTCCAAAATAGGAAACGAGTACTATACGGTGCATACCAACCTAAAGCGTATGGTACATAATCCAATAAAATTTTATCAATTTCTCGTATGGCTTGAACTCGTTCTTTAGCGTCAAACATTTTGTCAAACCCTTCAATAATTTCATCTACTCTATCATCTTCAAACCCATTGATATTAACTGTGCCTGGTTGTTTCCCATACTCAGAATACCACATATATTTTGGATTAGGGAAGAACCCCCCAGTCCAAGCTCCGTAATAGATGTCAAAATTTCTTTCATTCATTACATTTTTAAATACTGTTTGATGAGTTATATTTTTAATGTTCAATTTAACTCCAGCATTTTTTAAATCTTCTTGTAAAACAGTAAATATCCTCTCTGATGATTGGTCAATTCCAAGTTCAATTTCAAAAATATCACCTTCATTTTCAAGCCAACCATCAGCATTTCTCACCCAACCTTCTCCATTTAGTATATCAATAGCTTTATCAATATCGAATTTCGTTGGTTTGTTGTTTTTATCTTGATAATCTCCTACTGGGAAATAAGTCGCGAGCGGATAATACTCATCAAAGAACATTGTTCTAATTAATTTTTCTCTATCCCATAACATCGCAAATGCTTTACGAACGTTGATATTATCAAAAGGCTTATTTCTCATATTCATAGCAATTCCGGAAAATCCGTGTGGACTATAATTAAAGATTTTTCTCATTTGTATAAGTCCACGATTCAAATTATCAAATTTTGGGTCATCAATTTTGTTTAAGAAATCTTCGTACCACCATTGAGCTCTACCGACAATAAAAATATCCAACTCACCTTTTTTGAATTTTTCGAGTGCAATTCTATCTTCTTTAACGATGATTATTTTGATCTCATCGAAATTACTAGTGCCAATGCTTGAAGGATAGTCTTTAGCCCAATAATCATTTCTTCTATTGATTGATAAACTCTTTCCTTTTCGCATTTTTTCTTTAACAAAAGCGTACGGACCAGTTCCTGGCATCATATCAAAATGATACTTAGTTAAGTATTCCTTACCAGTGACTTTGTTTAGATAATGTGCAGGCAAAATTTCCGTTGTTGAAAAGTACAAAAACCACTTCCAACTTGATTGATCAACATTTAACTCAACAATATATTTACTAATTGGTTTTGGTTCGTGAAAATTCTTGTACACCATATTTGTTGATGGATCTTGAATCCCTTTATCAACTCTTATTTTCCAGGATTCTACAACATCTTCCGATGTAACTGGCATTCCATCTGCCCATCTTGCATTAGGATCAATTCTATACCAAAATGTTAAGTTATCATCAGAAATTTTCCAATGACTTGCTAAGCCAGATGTATATTCCATTGTTTCGCTATTGAATCCAAGAAGACTCTCATACATAAAACTCGTAATGTAAGTTATAACATCGTAATTAGAATCTTTACCTAAAACTCGTATTGACGCAGGAAATTCGGACAATCTAACACGAAGTCTGCCACCTTTTTTTGCTTTTGGAGAACCTTTTGACTCAAGCTGTTGCGTTTCCCAACCAGACAAGAATTCAATTTTCTTTTGATAATCATCGGACTTAACCAAATTCTCAAAACCAGCAATTTCTAGTTTAGCTTTTAAGAGAGTATTATTGTTTTTATTTTGATTAATAATATCTATCAACTCATCAAATTTTGCTCCACCTTCTTTTGCTGAAACAGTAGTATCTGCACCATCTGGATAATCAAATTCTTTAATAGATATTGCATTAGTTTTATCGCTCATATTTATTTCTCGTGGAGCGGAACAACCTAGACATCCTCTAAACAAAACAATAAGGAAGATTGACGCAATAATGTATATTAAATATTTTTTCAATTTCTTATTAATGACTTTTCTCCTCTTTTCTTCGTAACTAAATTGCTGAATTCTATTTTGAATAAGTTTACATTCAGAAAATAGTTGTTATTATTTTATCGATTTATCGTATTTCTACGGAAAATTAACACGCCAAGTTTACAATGTTTCGGACGAATGTTCTAATTACTTTTTGAAACTTACAATTTATCTATTAATGATTAAATCAACTACCAAAACTACATCTATAATTTCTATGTTATCATTTTGGTTTAGATCAGATGCACATATTTCAAGATCAGTTGGAGAAGTGTATCCTAGTATGATATCTACGATCCCAAGAACATCATACAAATCAACAACTTCATCTAAATTAAAATCACCAAGTAATATCTGTGCACATTGGTCTGTCTCAATTGTATGGAATCCTAAATAATCAAAATTATCTTGTGAATATACAATCCAATGAGAATCAGATGATATTGACCAATCTGTTTCTCCAATAATAATTTCAGGTTTGCGAACAAGTGTGTGATCTTTTGTCCCATTTTCAACTCCGGAAACGCTCCAAGCAGTGTTTGGAGCAACACCTGAAACACCAACAACATCAATTAGTTCTCCATTTTTTGCTAAGCCAACAGCATCATCACCATTCCAATTTGCTTGTGTCCAAGTAATATCACCATTTTGTACAATCTCAGGGTCTGAATCACTGTGATAAATTACATAAACATCGTTTGACGAAACTGCTCCAGTTAACGAAAGAGAAAATTCAAACCATTCACCACCATTAGTGATTTTCCAAATTTGATAATTACTTAAATTTATACTCTCGTTGGTTGGATTGAATATTTCCAAATATTTATTATAGCTAGATCCCTCGCAATATTCAGAAATAATTAAATCACTACCTTGTTGGTTCTCGTAAGATATTGAAAAATAAGAATCGCTAATATCTAAAATTTCGTTTGTGGAAATATCGTTAATAGCAATTTGATAAAATTCTGATATGATCAATGTCTCAGTTACTTCCCACTCAAACTGGAATTGTTGCGATGAAACAACTGCTAAAACATCTGTTGCTTCTCCATTTTCGTAAAGTGAAATTTGAATATCCTCATTAATATTGTATGCAATCCATTCAATATTCGTGGTTTGCCCAATATACAAAGACTCTCCACCATTTGGTAAAATAATCTGTAAATAGGAATCGGTGTTTGATACTGAATTTGGATATCCAGGAGTCCCACCTGTTTCTAAGCTTTCTAACCAGTTGGATGGTAAATTATTATCGGATTCCACATTGATCAATTCTAAAGATGGACCAACACCATTTGGTTCTGATGGCCACGGACTGGAATTCCCATAATCTACTTGATCAACAATTAACCCATCTGGATTTACCAATGTAATTGTTTCTCCAGTGTTTCCCAAATTGCCTGATGTCCACTCGATACTATTAGAATAAGTTGATCCATTTTTTGCCAATATCAAATAACTATCCGCTTGAACTATATCTGCTTCAGAAAACGAATATAAAATACCACTTGAAAAATAATACCCATTCAAATTTACTGGTTCATTTTCCAGATTATATAATTCTAAAAACTCATAGTCATCATCACTACCCTGATCTGGTGATGGGTTATAGTGCAATTCATTTATTACAATATTTTTTGCGGGATCAACTTCTTCAAAAAACCAAATTCTTTTTATGAGAGTAGAATCTAGTACAAATGGATTTGCTTTACCGCTTTGATAACCTGCAATTGCCATTGTCCTATCATATTCTCTAATGTCAACGATATCAATCGAATTCCAATCTTTCAATGTGTTTTTCTGTTGATTAAAGAAAGTTTCATCTGCAACATCTTGATACATTGTGTAAAAATAATAAATCGAACGAGCGGCATTTCCTTTATGGTCTTCTCTTGGTTCAAATTTATCAGGAGTATCGTTATCTTTCTCGCTATATTCATTAATATTACTTGATGGTATTGTTGATTGAGAATAATCATTTCTAAACCAAGTGTCAGTATTGTAATCATTAATTTCGTAAAATGGAGCATTGTTTCGTGAAGAATTTACTTCCAAACGAGTCGGATAAAGATGGTGCATATCGCTTCTTTGAGGTTGTGAACCTGCACCATAACTCTGTGGCCAAGTATGTTCACAATTCATTCCCTGTTCAGTTACTTCAGCAAGAGGATTTTGCAAATCAGAAATTGTGATTGTATAACCTGAATAAACTCCAATTAGTTGATTTCCATTTTGGATATCTATTTCACCATAGAGCTTTTCTCTTGCATTATCATAACCAAGTGTATTTGATGGTTTATAATTTGCAACAAGATAATCGAGAAGATCTTGTCCAATCAAGCCCTCTCCAATCACAATTTGAGTTTGACCTATTAATGCTGAAAATACCAACAAAAATAGAAACTGAATTTTCTTTTTATTTCCCATAACCTTAACTATTTTTATAATTAAGGACTCTAACCAAACTAGTTAGCCAAATTCCTTGTAAACATCCTAGTATGTTTACCTAAACTAAGGAATTTTATTATTTTGCGATTTATGGATTTATATAGTTTATTACGACCTTGGGAAGGTCTGATAATTTACAACTAATTTTTAAATATTACGAATTTCCCTACTTAATAAAACCATCTCTCCTAAATAACGCTTTGGGATCTGGTTTTTGTCCTCGAAATTTTAAGTACAAATCCATAGGATGAGCTGTATTACCTCTAGATAAAATATTATTTTTGAATGATTCTGCTATTTCTTGATTAAAAATTCCTTTTTCTTTGAATAATTCAAAAGCATCAGCATCCAATACTTCAGCCCATTTGTATGAATAATACCCAGCGGAATATCCCCCTCCAAAAATATGTCCAAAACTACAGGATGTATTAGCACCTTCAACTTTAGGTAATAGTCTCAACTCTTCAATAATGGAATTTTCAAAATCTTCTACACTCTCAACAAAAGAAGTATCTTGAGTATGCCAAGCCATATCAATCAAACCTAGAGTTACTTGCCTTGTACTTTGATATCCTGCATTAAAATGTTGTACACTTTTAATTTTTTCAATTTGCTCTTGAGGAATTGTTTCACCAGTTTCATAATGTTTGGCGAAAATGTCTAATGCCTCTTTTTCTAACAACCAATTTTCCATTATCTGAGATGGAAGCTCCACAAAATCCCAATAAACATTTGGACTTGCCAACGATTGATACGAACAATCTGAAAGTAAGCCGTGCAGTGCATGTCCAAACTCGTGGAATATTGTTCTAACTTCTGATAAATCTAACAAAGAAGGTTTGTCTGGTGTCGATGGAGTTAAATTTGCAACAATAGAAACATGTGGTCTAATTATTTCACCTTTGTACAACCCCTGTTCCCGAAAAGTCGTCATCCACGCACCGTTCCGTTTTGTTTCTCGCGGGAACATATCCATATAGAATAAGCCAACAAAATCACCATTATCATTTGTAACTTCGTAAACTAAAACATCTGAATGATAAACTGGTATATCGGTTAATTGTTTGAAAGTGATGCCATATAATTTGTTTGCAATTGTAAAAATTCCATCAAATACATTTTCAATTTTAAAATATGGTCGAAGTTCTTCTTCGTCATAATCAAATTTCTTTTGTTTGAGTTTTTCAGAATAATAAATAAAATCCCAAGAACTAAAGTCATCTATATCATCCAATTCTTTTGCCAATAAACTAACTTCTGCAACATCCTTTTTTGCAGTTGGCATTGCAGTTTCTTTTACTTCGTCCAAGAATGCCATAACTACATCAGTTTTTTTTGCCATTCGTTCTTGAAGTGTATAATCAGCATGAGATTCAAATCCAAGCAACTGAGCTTTTGCGTGTTTAAGTTTTGCAATTTGTTTTAATATTCCACTATTATCAAATTTCCCTCCAACAGATAAAGTACCTAGTGCAGTAGAAATTGCCTTTCTGATTTTACGATTATCAGCATATTTCATTATTGGTAACCAGCTTGGCATTTGAAGAGTGAATAACCAACCACTATCTTTACCTTTGAGTTTTGCAGAATTTTCTGCTGCAGATAATGCAGATTCTGGTAATCCAGAAAGTTCAACTTTATTAGTAATGTGAAGTTCAAAATCGTTAGTAGCATCTAACACATTTTTTGAAAATTGTGGACTCAATTTAGATAGCTCTTGGTTGAGTTTTCTTAATTCTATTTTTTTGATTTCGTCCAAATTTGCTCCATTTCGCACAAAACCTAGATATTTTTTCTCAGTCAATCTAATTTGCTCATTATTTAAATTTAGTGAATCAATATTTTCATAAACTGATTTTACTTTTTCAAATAGAACTTCGTCTAATATGATATTGTTGCTAAATTCAGCCATCATAGGAGAAATTCGTTGTGCTAGCTCTTTAAACTGTCCATCAGATTCAGCACTATAAAGATTGAAATAAGTTCCAATAATTGTATCCAAGTCTTCTGAACAAGTTTCTAATGCTAGGATTGTATTTTCAAAATCTGGAGTTGCTGTATTATTTTTTATTACAGTAATATTTTCTTTTGCGGTTGCCATTGTTGATTCAATTGCAGGCATAAAATGTTCAGTCCTAATCTTATCGAAAGGTTTTACATTATATTTCAGATTATTCTCTTGCAAGAATGGGTTATTTACATTTGACATAAGAAATTCCTAAGTTGATTTATAATACTCAATTTTTCTACTTTGAGACCACGCAAGTTTACAACATATTGTATGAAGACTTAAAAGAATAATTCCAACCAATTTGGGGATTTTCTTGTAACTCTTATTAAAATATATCATCAAAGTTTATGATGATGGTTCATGGCGTATTTATTATTTTAGCAAACTTAAATTTGATTTTGTTATAGTCATATAATGCACGGTAATTTTATCTACTTGTAAACATGTTATTTTTACAAATAATCACCATAAGAAAACAGATAATTGAGAAACTAAAAATATGAATGATGTTGACAGAAGTTCTCAGCAGAGAGAAAATCTTGAAGTAGTAACTATTAGATTTGCTGGGGATTCAGGTGACGGAATGCAACTAACTGGCACGCAATTCTCGGATAACACCGCGATTGTTGGTAATGATTTATCAACTTTCCCTGACTATCCATCTGAAATACGAGCTCCACTTGGTACACTTGCCGGAGTAAGTTCGTTTCAGATACAATTTAGTAGTTTGGATATCCATACACCAGGTGACAAACTCGATGTTTTAGTGGCTATGAATCCTGCAGCAATGAAGGTCCATTTAAAAGATCTGAAAGATCACGGGATTCTGCTTATAAATACAGCTGGATTTTCTAAAAAAAATCTAAAACTTGCAGGATGGAAGGAAAATCCACTAGAAGACAAATCTCTTAATAATTACCGATTGATCAAAGTAGACATGGCACAATTGGTAACCGATGCAACAGGCAATTTAGGATTATCTCCAAAAATTATTAAGAGAAGCATTAATATGTTTGCATTAGGATTTTTGTATTGGCTTTACGATAGAAATATAGATTCTACAATAAAATTTCTAAAAAGTAAATTTGCTAAAAAACTTGATGTAATTGAGTCTAATACTCGTGCGCTAAAGGCTGGATATAACTATGGTGAAACACTTGAAATTATAAAAACATCTTATAGGATTCCAAAAGCTAAATTTAAGAAGGGAACCTACCGTAACATTATGGGAAATCAAGCAATTACCTTTGGGTTGCTTGCAGCATCAGAAAAAGCTGGTTTGGAATTATTTTACGGTGGTTATCCAATTACTCCAGCTAGTGATATTTTGCATTATTTGGCATCTTATAAGAATTTTGGGGTAAAAACATTTCAAGCTGAGGACGAAATTGCTGGTGTAGTTAGCTCAATAGGGGCTGCATATGCAGGGAGTTTTGCCGTTACTGCAACTAGTGGTCCTGGAATGGCACTTAAAACTGAAGCACTTACACTTGCTGTTTCTGCTGAAATTCCAATGGTAATCGTAAATGTTCAACGAGGTGGTCCGTCAACAGGATTGCCAACTAAAACTGAGCAGTCTGACTTGTATCAAGCTATGTTTGGGAGAAATGGAGAAACACCAATTGCTGTTGTTTCTGCATCAACTCCAACTCATTGCTTTGAAGCAGCTTATGAAGCAAGCAGAATTGCATTAGAGCATATGATTCCTGTAATTCTACTAACTGATGGATTTTTGGGGAATGGTTCTGAACCTTGGTTGATTCCCAAATATGATGAACTTCCTGCAATTAATCATCACCAAACAACTGATGCTGAGAATTTCTTACCATTATCTCACGATGAAAAAACTCTTGCTAGACCTTGGGGGATTCCCGGTACACCTGGCATGGAACATAGAATTGGTGGTTTAGAAAAAACTGAAGGTAGTGGTAATGTTAATTACGAAGCAGAAAATCACCAATATATGACAGAGCTTAGGCAGAAAAAAGTTGATATTATTGCTGACAACATTCCAAACGCTGTTCCTCTTGGCGAAGAGAGTGGTGATTTGCTTGTGCTTGGTTGGGGGAGCACTTATGGTGCAATTCGTACAGCGGTTAAAAAATGTATTTCAAACGGTCAAAAGGTTTCTCATGTTCATTTAATGCATTTAAATCCATTTCCAAAAAATCTTAAAACATTACTCAAAGGGTTCAAAAATATCTTAATTCCTGAAGTAAATTCTGGTCAACTAAATACTATTATCAGAGCTAAATTTTTGGTTAATTCAGAAGGATTTAACATTATTCAAGGTAGGCCACTAACTGTTCACGAAATCTTTGACAAAATACAAGAAGTTGTAAAGGGATAATAGCAAATGGACAAAAATAATATAGCAATTCCATTGACGAAAAAAGATTTTGTTTCTGATCAAGAAGTTCGTTGGTGCCCTGGTTGTGGTGATTATGCAATTTTATCACAAGTTCAAAAAGTTTTTCCACAACTAGGAATTCCTAAAGAGAATTTTCTAGTAGTATCAGGAATTGGATGTTCCAGTCGATTTCCTTACTATATGGATACATACGGATTTCATAGCGTACACGGCCGAGCACCTGCTCTTGCTTCTGGTGCAAAATTGTCCAATCCAGAGTTGTCAGTTTGGATGGTTACAGGTGATGGCGATGCTATGGCAATTGGAGGAAACCATTTTATTCACATATTGCGAAGGAATTTAGACATTAATATTCTGATGTTTAATAACAGAATTTATGGGTTAACTAAAGGTCAATATTCACCAACAACTGAGCTTGGTAAAAGAACAAAATCATCACCTCATGGTACTGTAGATTATCCGTTTAATCCACCTCAGTTAGCTTTGGGGGCAGCTGGAACATTTATCGCAAGAGGAATTGACCGTGAACAAAAACATTTGCAGGAATTGATGAAGGCAGCTCACGCACATAAAGGTACTTCTTTTGTTGAAATTTATCAAAATTGTGTGATATTTAACGATGGAGTATTTTCCAGTTTAACAGATAAAATGGAAAAACAAAATAATGTTCTTGTTCTTGAACAAGGAAAACCAATGGTTTTTGGTAAAGATAGAAACAAAGGTTTGTGTTTAGTCGGTTCAAAGTTAAAAGTAGTAACTATCGGAGATAAATACAATCTTTCTGATGTACTTGTTCACGATGAGACCAATAAAATTAAAGGACTATTGCTTAGTGAACTCACATATGAAGATGGATTTCCTACTCCAATTGGCATTTTGTATCGCGAAGATAAATCATCTTATGAAGAAATGATGATGGAACAAATTGATAACGCAAAATTACAAAAAGGGAAGGGTAAACTAGATAAATTATTCCACGAAGGACATACTTGGGAAGTAAAGTGACAATCAAAAATAAAAAAAATTGGAAAAAGGTGTTCATCAACACCTTTTTGTTTTTATTTACATTGTTTTTGGGTGGAATTATTTACTTAATTATTCTTGCAGAAGATTTACCGTCACTTACTAAGCTCCGCCAATTTAATCCCGAAACCGTTACAAAAATAATGTCCACTGATGGGCAATTAATTAAAGAACTCTACACATTTAAAAGAGATGTTGTTCCAATTGGTAAAATTCCAAGAAATTTAATTAACGCACTAATTTCTATGGAAGACCATAGATTTTATGATCATTCTGGGGTGAGTATTCGTGGGATATTAAGAGCAGTTATAATTGATATTGTAACAATGAGTAGAAAACAGGGTGCAAGTACAATTACCCAGCAACTTGCTAGAAATATGTACGACACTATCGGCTTCCAAAAAACAATAACTAGAAAACTAAAAGAACTTCTAACAGCAATACAAATTGAGAAAACTTACACAAAATCCGAAATTATGGAATTATATCTAAATTCTGTATATTTTGGACACGGAACATATGGTGTCCAAACTGCATCAAAATATTATTTTGGAAAGAATGTAAATGAACTAAATTTAAATGAATGTGCTACTTTAATAGGATTACTCCCTGCACCAGCACACTATTCTCCAGTAAACCATCCTGAAAAAGCAAATTGGAGGAGAAATTTAGTGCTTTCTGTTATGAACAGAAGAGAATATATCAGCGATTCAGAATTTGAAATTGTGAAATCAAGTCCATTATCCGAAAAGACCGATACTGAAGATCTTGGTCATGCTCCTTATTTTTCTGAATATATTCGTAGGGAATTAGAGAAAATTGATGAAGAACTAGGAATCAATTTATATCGAGATGGTCTAGTTATACATACAACCTTAGATATGGAAATCCAAAAAGCTCTAGAAGATGCTTTTCTATCAGGGATGGATAAAAACCAGAGCGTTCTAAATAACGAATTTCTAAACAATAAAGAAAAGCTGGAAAATGCACTAAAACCATCTGGTTTTGATATAGATTCTGTAAAACAAATACTATCAAACTCCAAAACTATACCTGGAGTTTTACGAAATCAGTTTTTGGTGCAAGGAGCAGCTGTTGTAATAAATCCAAAAAATGGATATATCCTAGGAATGATTGGCGGAAGACAAGAAGACGAATATGTTGACCATTTCAATCGTTCTGTTCAAGCAAAACGGCAACCAGGTTCTGTTTTTAAGCCGTTTATTTATTTGACTGCACTTGAGAATAAGCACAAACCTACTACTCAATTATTAAATCAACCACTTGTGAAATTTATTGATGATACAACTCTATGGAATCCACAAAATCACGACGGTTCTACTGGATTACTCACAACTCTTAGAGATGGTTTGCGTAGATCTCTCAATTTAGTATCAGTAAGGGTTGTGCAAGAATTGGTTACTCCAAAAGAAGTGAAAGAAAATGCAAAATTGTTTGGATTGACAACAAATATCAGAGCTTTTGAATCCATTGCTTTGGGTGTATCTGAGGTTTATCCGTTGGAGATTACATCTGCATATTCAGTTTTTGCAAATAATGGAATTTATTCTAGACCTTTTGCTATAACAAAAATTGAAGATCAATACGGATCGAATATGCATGAAGTTATCAAAAAGAGAATTGATGATGATTACCGTTTACACCGAATATCTTATAAAGAAAAAGAAAATAAAGAGGAGAAATTGAAAGAAATATTTAGTCAATTTATTCCAAATTCTTCAGAAATAAAAGACGAAGCAACTATTTATTTATTACGAGATATGATGCGATCTGTAGTTGACGCAGGTACTGGTGGAGCATTACGCTGGAAATATAAATTTAAAAGACCAGCTGCTGGTAAAACCGGAACAACAGACAGCAAAACCGATGCTTGGTTTGTAGGTTATACTCCGCAAATTGCTATGGGAGTTTGGGTTGGTGTTGATGACCCATCTGTTTCGCTGGGAGAAAAACAATTTGGGTCGGTGGCAGCACTTCCGATTTGGGCAAAAGCAATCAAACAGATTTATGCAGTAAAAGGATATCCTGAAGAAGATTGGGAACGACCTGATGGCATTGTAGAACTTGAGATTTGTACGGAAACTTACGAAAAAACAACTCGCTGGTGCCCTGGAGATACTCGAATGACCGAGATATTTATGACAGACAATCAACCAAAAGGTGCGTGTAGTAAACATCAAAGTCCATTTTCACGATTTCAAGACGAATAAAATTAATAATCAGAGATCGGTGCCAAGTACTAAGATAAGCTTCCTTTTCAACACAAAGTTCACATAGAATCAGCAAAATTCGGAAGGAAAACAATTTGAGAATTGTCGACTACAGTCTCATTTTTTTTATTTTAACTTTTGAATTAATTCCTAACTCTTTATTTTCAGTATATCAATTGTAGCTGTTTTGGTTTAGTATCCGAAATTTTGATTGCTCGTTTAATCGTGATTAACCCCTGATCTAATTTATTAGAATCAGAGCAAAATACATCGACGATTGGTTCACCTATTGCAACTGATTCACCTACCTTTTTGTTCAGAATAAAACCAGCTGAATTGTCTAAAATATCATCCTGCTTTTGGCGACCACCACCAAGTGCGATTATTGACAACCCTAATTTGTAAGTATCCATTTCAGAAATATAACCATCTTTTTGTGCTACAATTGATTCCTTGCTCTTTGGTTTATTCAAATTACCAGATAGCATTTGAGTTACATCTCCACCATGAGCACACACTAACTCCAAGAATTTTTCCATTGCACTTCCATTTGCAATTACTTCTTCTACCTTTTGTCTATTATTATTAGTTGGCTCGAACAAAGATAACGCTTTTTCACACAAATGATAGACTACTTCCATTAAATCGTCAGGACCGTTTCCTTGAAGAGCATCAATAGATTCTTTTACTTCGCACCATAACCCACATGCATTGCCAAGTGGTTGATTCATATCAGTAATTAAGGATGAAACTTTGAGTCCATGATCTTGTCCAATTCTTGTTAGTAAATCAGCAAGTTTTTTAGCATTATCGTAAGTTTTCATAAATGCTCCGTTACCAGTTTTGACATCTAAGACAAGTCCTTGAATCCCTTCTGCAATTTTTTTACTCATAATGCTTCCACAAATTAGTGGCAATGAGGCAACTGTAGAAGTAACATCTCGCAATGCATATATTTTTCTGTCAGCGGGACAAATATCATCTGTCTGTCCAATTAATGAAACACCAATATTTTTAATAATTTCTCGAAATTTGTCTAACGATAAGTCAGTTTTATAACCCGGAATTGTTTCCAATTTATCCAAAGTTCCACCGGTATGTCCCAAAGCTCTTCCGGATATCATTGGCACGAATAATCCGCAAGAAGCCAAAATTGGACCTAAAATCAAAGAAACTTTGTCGCCTACACCTCCAGTGCTGTGCTTGTCAACTACGAACCCCGGCAAATCTGGCCAATCCATTTTCTTTCCAGATGAAATCATAACCGAAGTATAATCCGAGATTTCTTTAAACGACATATCGTTTAAAAAAACTGTTGCCAACCAGGATGACATTTGATAATCAGGAATTTCTCCTGCAACAAATCCATTTACTATAAATTCTAATTCAGATGAAGTGTGAGGTAATTTATTCTGTTTATTTTGGATTAACTCATCAATTGTGATCATTTTACACTCACTTATTTATATAAATATTTTTTTGAAAATTGAACATAATGTTCTGCTCTTTCAAGGATTCCTGCATATTCTTTATCTGTTACTTGGCGTATAATTTTCCCTGGGATTCCTAAACAAAGTGATCTCGGTGGAATCAGTGAATTTTCAGTAATAACTGATCCGGCACCTATAATTGAACCTTCTCCAATTTGTGCATTATCCATAATTATTGAACCCATTCCGATTAGACAACCATCCTCGATTTTGCAACCGTGAATGATTGCATTATGACCAATAGTTACATTATTACCTATAACTGTTGGTGCAGTATCTGTTGTTACATGAACTGTGCAATTATCTTGGATATTAGTTCGCTCACCAATTCTGATAAAATTCATATCTCCACGGATTACTGTTCCAAACCATACATTTACTTCTTCGCCAAGTGTTACATTTCCAATTATATCTACGCTTTCTGAAATATAACAAGACTTAGGAATAATTGGAGATTTGTCTTGAAATTGTTTAATCATTTTTCTTTCCGTTTTTGCGAAATTTGAACAGTTTTAGAAATTCAAATTTTAAGAAATGTTGTTCTCTTGAAGTAAAATAGCATAAGTAAACTCCGACTAACCCCAATATGATATTTGGCATCCACATTGAAATAATCGGAGATAATAATCCCCTATCTGCTAGTTCTTCACCGGAAATTAAAAATCCCCAGTAGATGATAAAAAATCCCAAACTAAGAGCCATGCTGATTGCAAATCCACCTTTCCGTGCCATAATCCCCAATGGTGCGCCAATCAAAATAAAAATTATACTAGCAAATGGAATCGAAAACTTTTTGTGCAATTCTACTGAATATTTATTTATGGATTTTTCATAAGTTCCTATTAATTTGAAATCGCTAGTAATTCCACGAATTAGATTTTTAAATCTGCGTTTTATGTATGCAATTTTCTTTTTATTATCTTGTTGTTCTTCAACATTTATAAGAGAACTTTTCATTAAACTAAGATTAGAAACAATGCTGTCCTGTACTAATTTATTAGCAAAATTTAGAGTGGAATCAAGATACATTTCTTCAGTAATTAAATCTTCTTTTTTAACGCGTGAAATTATTCGATTTTTAGTATCATTTATTTTGTTATGATATCCAGATATTTTACTGTTTATCATAGTAAAAGTCATTTCTCTATCACCTCGGATTTTACTATCTCTTCGTGTTAATGTTAAGTTGTCAATCGGAATTATAACTTGATATTCTGTAAAATATATTTGCTTGTATTCTTCCGTTTTGTTGCCCAATTCGTGAATAACACCATCGGACAGGTGCAAAACTACTCCACCGTAAATTGTTTCTATTGTTCCAGAATTTGCGGTAATAGTCCGTTGAGAAACATTTTTCCCTTTACTGAAAATTGTGATATCCTTGAAAATGTTTTCTTCACGGCTACCAATTAAAATACTTTGATCTGGTAAAGATTCAATAAAATAACCAACATCAAATTCTAAGTCTGGTCTTTTCCGGCTAATATCAGATGAAAGCAATCTAGCTTTATGATTGAGTTCAGGTAAAATCAAATTATTGAATAATGTCATACCGATACAAATCAATATCCCAAACATAAGTGATGGTAATAAAATCGAACTATACTGCATTCCAGATGATCTAATTGCAGTGATTTCGTTGTCCGATGACATTCTTCCAAAAGCCATTAGTGTTGCAATTAAAACAGCCATAGGAACAGCTAACGCTAAAATCCAAGCTAGATTCAAAAACATGTATTCTAACAAAATTGAGATTGATAGTCCTTTTCCTAAAAATCTATCGATTGTCCTTAATAAAAAATTGGTTAGAAGAACAAAAGTCAATACGACCAAAGCAAAAGAAAATGGTAGAGTATGCTCTCTTAATATGTATCTCGAAAGTAATTTCACTAAGTAAATTTATGAGGATGATAGATATACTCCCAAGCTAAACCGTGGTTTTTTGAAAAAAAAGTGCAATCAAAATATTTACAAATTAGTTAAATTTGATGGCAAGATGAGTGGTAATTCAACGAATTACTATAATAACTATGAGAACTGAACAAAGAATTAACAAAATTACATCTGTACTTCAACATAGACAAAAAGATGTTGCAATAGTATGTGAAAATATACACGATCCGCATAATGTAAGCGCTATGCTTAGAACTTGTGATTCAGCAGGTATACCTGAAGTTCATTTGCTTTATACTGATGAAGAATTCCCAGAAATGGGTGCAAAATCTTCTGCGTCTGCCAGAAAGTGGGTCAAAACTAACAAAGTTTCAAATTATGATAATCTAAAACAACAACTCAAAGCCAAAAATTGCACAATTTATGCTACTCATTTGAATTCAGATGCTATATCAATTTACGATGTTGACTGGACACAACCATCTGCAATTATTATGGGAAATGAGCATCGTGGAGTTTCTAAAGAAGCATTGGATATATCTGACCAAAATATATTTATACCAATGTTCGGAATGGTTGAAAGTCTGAATGTTTCTGTTGCAACTGCTGTTATCATTTATGAAATTGTAAGACAACGATTGTTAATTGGTAATTATCCAAATCCTAATTTAGAAGAAGAGTATCTAAACAATATGCTAAACAATTGGCTGAAAAAATAATATGAAACGAATTTTGATTTTAGGATCTGCTGGTTCTGGAAAATCTACTTTAGCGAAGTGGTTAGGCGAAATGCTTAATGTTGAAGTAATTCATCTTGATTCATATTTTTGGAACCCAGGATGGATGGAAACTCCAAAGGATGAATGGAAAGTAAAGTTATCCCAATTATTAGAAAAAGATAACTGGGTGATGGACGGTAATTGGGCGGATTCGCTAGAAGAAAGATTCAGCTTTGCAGATACAGTAGTCTTTATTGATTTACCCAGAGTTATTTGTTTGTGGCGTGTAATCAAAAGATATTTCAAATATCGTAATCAAACTCGCCCAGATATGGGTGATCATTGCAATGAAAAAATTGATTTTGGTTTTCTGAAATGGATATGGAATTATCCTAACAATATCAAACCAATAATTATAGACGAAATCTTAAAAAACAAAGAAAAAACAACATCCATTATTTTGAAAAGTAAAAAGGATGTAGAAAAATTCCAAAAAACGATTGTTGTTAGAGTTATTTCTTAATCGGATAATATAAATCCTTCAATAAAAGATTTTGAATCCCATTTTCTTCCCAAAAATTCTTCTATTGATTTGTTAATATCCCTAGAATCCCCAACTTCATAAATTTCTGTTCGGAGTTTTTTACCAACTTCTTTATCTAAATATCCTTTAGGTGAATTTTGAAAAATTGATGCCATATCGTCCGATATCACCTCTGACCAAATATATCCATAATAACCAGCATCATAGTCAATCAGATGGTCAAAACTGGCAATAAATGCACTTCCCTCGGGTAATGCCAAATAGTACTTTGAAATTATGTTGTTAGCCAGTTCATTGATATTGCTATGATTTTCTTCAGAAATTTCAGAATGCAACGCAATATCTAAAAGTGCATAAGAAATTTGGCTCCTATAGTCTGTCCCTATAGTTGCACTTTTCATTCGTACTAAGTTATCGAGAATATCCTGAGGAATCGTCTTAGTATCATCCAAATAGTGTTGTGCAAATCTATCGAGGATTTCTTTGTCAAAAACCCAATTTTCCAATAGCTGAGATGGTGCTTCGACAAAATCGCCAGGGACATTTGTACCAGAATTTGATGGATATTTTGCCCGTGTAAGAATGAAATGCATTACATGGCCAAATTCATGGAATAGGGTTTCAACATCTTCAAAATATAACAGAGATGGAGAATTTTGAACTTTTGGAGGGAAATTGCAGACCAATGCGGCAACAGGACATTGAAACTGTCCATTTGGTAATCTTCTACCTGAAATTAAATCAAATTGTGCAAAATGTTTATATTTACCATCTCGTGGAAACATATCAGTATAAAACAAACCCAATGGATTTTGACTTTCAGCATCACAAACCAAAAATAATTCTACGCTTTCATCCCATTTAAAAGGTGGTTGAATTTCTGTAATTGAAAGTCCAAAGATATCTTCAAAGACTTCAAACATTCCCATTAGTACCCTGTCATAAGAAAAGTACTTTCTCAATTCTTCTTGATTTATATTGAATTGTTGATTAATTAGTTTATTCTCGTAATAGTTCACATCCCAAGAATTGATTTTAGCATTTTCATCTGATGTTTCAGCAACTTTCATTTCTCTTAATATCTCTATTTCGTTTGTGAATTTCAAATCTAGTTTTGATGATAAATCCATAAGAAAAGATTTTACTTTATCAGGAGTTTTTGCCATTTTGGATTCTATTGAGTATTCTGCCCAAGACGAATAACTCAACAACTTAGCAATTTTAGAACGCTTAATAATGATAGAATTTAATAAAGCAATGTTTGAATTTTTCGCTACTGAGTTCGAAGCTAAGCTAACTTTTTCTCTTACTTCTTCATTTGAAGAATTCTCCATAATCAAACTAGTTTGAAAGTACAATGTGGGATTTATAACATAATTCCCATTTTTATCTAATGGAAATTTATCTAAAACACCAACATCTAAATCTACTAAATCTGATTTAGAAAGATATATTTTACTATCATATTCTCTGATGTTTCTATAAAATTGAGTAGTAAGTTGGGATAATTCTAAACTAAGCAAAATTACTTTATTACGAATTTCATTTGATAACTCAAAACCACTCCGTTGGTAACTGATGAGATAGTCAATAAATAATTTTTTATCTTCTCCTATTAATTTTGGATTCTTTTTCTCAAGCTTTTTTATGACGGTATATATATCTTCCCTATATCCTGATTTTATACTCCACTCATTTAATTTTTCAGCAAGAATTTCCGATATAATTCTGAGACTTTTATTTGGATTAGTATTCACAATCAATTCCAATTTATTGGATAATAATATTGTTGGATAGTAGATATTTTCAAGTTCAACAATTATAGAATTAAAATTGATTTCTTCATCTTTAAGCAAAGTCAATTTATTAAGAGCACTATCAGCGCAATGGATAATTTTATTAGTTTCTACGGTTAGCTTTTCAGGTGAAATATTTAATTCAGGAATTGTAAGAACTTTATCGAATTTATTAGCTTCAATATGGTATTTGTCAATAGTTGGTAAAGTATTATTGTCGTCAATGCATCCGAATATAAGCAACAAAATCATTGAGAAGTATAATTTCATATTCTATTCCGTTTTAGCTAATGCAATAATATGCCCATCAGGGTCTGTGCCATACGCCACAGTATCTCCCCAAGGTCGTTTTTCTGAAGGACAAATTTGCTTACCTCCAAATTCTGATAATCTTGAATATCGTTTCTCAATATTATCAAAATACAAATATAGTTCGCATCGTGGAATTCCGTTTCCTAATTTAGGATGAGGAACAGATTCTCCTAATATTTTACTGATTCCTTCTTCTGGCATCAATCCTAAATAAAATTCACCATTTATCTTGAATTCGGTCATTCCAGGCACATCCAATAATGGTGTTTGGTTTAATAATCGTTCATAAAATAATTTACTATTTTGTTGATCCTTCACATATAAAATTATCATATTATTAGACATCTATACTTCCTTTCAATACAGTATAATTGAATCATTATCGAATCTTAAAGTTATACAGTTACGAATTGTAGAAAAATATAAAAATTACTTAAAATAGTAGTTGTTTTTAAATGGCAAATATATCCTAAATTTACTGGCTTTATTTGAAGCATTAATCCGGTGTAGCTCAGTCGGTTAGAGCAGTGGACTGTTAATCCACGTGTCGTAGGTTCGAGTCCTACCACCGGAGCCAGATGGCAAACGGACATGGAAAACCATGTCCGTTTTTTGTTTATATTAGCCAGATTCTAGTATGACCCTTACATCATCGCACTATAACAGGTTTATAATTACTTTTCATGTCGTCTTAACAAAACGGGTCCTCTTGCTCCTATGAAGTAGTGAGCTGGGGCAGGTAAAACGGTTTCCTTGACTTATGTTGACTTATTTTGATCTGTTGACGGTATGCTATTTTCCTGAATATTCAATCATTAATTCACCAGCTTTCTTCTCAAATCCAGATGATGCCTTTAAAAGATTGACAATGTCATTAATTCCATTGTCATGTATTTTCGCTTGATTTAATATTTTATTAATCTTTTTATAATTTATACTTGATTTTTCAAGATATTCTGAACTTTCTATAAGACTTTTTGGGTTAAAATTTTGAAGTATAAATGTAGAATTATCTTTTCGTGTATATTCAGCTGTTTCTATCCAATTTTTTAATGCTTTTTTTTCACTGTCCGATATACCGTTCTCTTTTATTCTTACAGACAAAGCATTAATAGCAGCAGACCCTTCCCAAATTGGTGTCATTGGAATTTTTCTACCAATTAATAATTTCCCGTTTCTTTCCCAAACTTCCTTTTCATCATTAATTTTGTCAGTTTTTTCAAAGGTTGTAAAATTATATTTCCAAGGACAACCAAAACGCTTATCCATATCATATACAGCTTCAACAAGAATATTATTATCAATCAATTCTCCTTCTGAATTTATTGTATCCTTATCAATATGACCTGTCTCGTAGAAAACAAAATTGCTTTCATCATATCCTGTTAGAATTATGCTGTGCGGCCAAAATTGTTTTTTATCATTTATTCTAATTATTGCAGCGTTTACAGCTACTCTTACAGAATGGTTATTTGAAATCAATTCTTTCAAATGTTTTACATAATCAATACTATCGTTACAGATATAATAGTTTCTATTCAACCCAAGAAAAGGTGAGGCAAAATCCATTCCTGGTTCTGGGTCTGTATATGGAATAAATGAATATATACTTCCTCTAAAAAAAGCACCATAAGAAAAACCCATAAGCCAATTATAATAATGAATTGATTTGTTTTCTATATTAATAGTTTCGTTATACATTTCGAGACTTGCTGAACTACAGTACGCATTACTATATGATATGTGTCGAAAGTCTTTAACTTGATATGTTTCAGGATATTTTTTTCCTATTATTTCTCTTTCTGTCGGTTTATAATTGTCATTAAAATATTTATCTTTAAAATATCCTCTTGGGTCGCAGGAAGAAATCATTATTACTATTGATAGTATTGTTGCTATTTTTATCATTACATCAAAGTTTCTTTTACTAAGTTTTCAATAAAGTTCTATCTATCCAAAGCAAATTGTATATCGTTCAACAAATCTTCTATATCTTCAATACCTACTGATAATCTAATTAACCCATCAGATATTCCTATTTCTTTTCGCTGGGATTCTGGGATTGACGCGTGTGTCATTGTAGATGGATGGCAAACCAAACTTTCAACACCTCCAAGACTTTCAGCTAAGGTAAATAATTTTAATCCTTTAACAAATTTCTTTGCATCTTCTAGCGATGGAAGCTCTATTGAAATCATTCCTCCAAATCCTGGGTTGCCAAAAGGATCAAATTGTTGTTTGAGAGCCAATTCGTATTGTGGATGACTTTTCAAACCAGGATAGAATATATTTAATATTTTAGCACTTTTTTCTATTTCTTTAGCAATTTTCAAAGCATTTTGATTATGTGCTTTCATCCGAACAGCCAGAGTCTTTAAAGACCTCTGAGTTAACCAGCAATCGAAAGGTCCAGGAACTGCGCCTGCGGACATCTGTATAAATCGAAGTTGTTCGTCAATTTCATTTATGTTCGTTACAACAATTCCACCAACTAAATCACTATGTCCGTTGATATATTTCGTTGTGCTATGAACAACAATATCTGCACCAAGTGTTAACGGCCTTTGGTAATAAGGTGACATAAATGTATTATCCACAACAAAAAGAATTTTGTATTTGTTAGCAATTTTGGATATCAGCTGAATATCTGACAATCTCATCAACGGATTAGATGGAGTTTCGATAAATATTAGTTTTGTGTTCGGTTGAATAGCTTGTTCAATTTTATCTACATTTGAAGAATCAACCCAACTTGCGGTAAAATTATATCTGGAAAATATCTTATCTACTAACCTAAATGTTCCACCATATACATTTTCCGATAAAATAATGTGACTTCCTTGTTCAAACAAACTGAATATTGCCGATGATGCAGCCGTACCAGAACCAAACGCAATACCATATTTCCCGTTTTCCAAAGAAGCAATATTTTGCTCTAAACTTCGTCTATTTGGATTGTCAGCTCGAGAATAATCAAAATCATATTCCGCAAATTCTTTTTGTCTGAATGTAGATGTTTGGTGCAATGGTAAAGATACAGCACCAGTTACTGATTCAGGTTCTTGACCAATGTGAATTGCTCTAGTTGAGAATCCAAATTTCTTTTTTGAATCCTTGCTCATACCATTTTCCCGTGACATTTTTTGTATTTCTTCCCACTTCCGCAAGGGCACGGTTCATTCCTGCCAACTTTTTCTTCAGTTTTAATGGGTTGAGCTTTTGATTGTGGTCGTGCAGGTGATTGTTGCTGACCACCTTGAGGTGCGGCTACAAATCCCATTCCTGTAGAATCATCGTGTTTGGCCATCATATTTCGCGGAACATTAGAATCAGGAGTTGGTGCTTTTTCCATTGCTCCAATTCTCGCCTTGAAAATTCTGTGAAGAGTTTGCTGATTTGTGGCTTGCATCATCTCCGTAAACATCCCAAAACCTTCTTGTTTGTATTCAACAAGTGGATTTTTCTGACCATACGCTCGTAGATTTATTCCCTCTCGTAGCTGATCCATAGAATGCAAATGTTCACGCCATTTTTCGTCAATAGTTCGAAGGACAACATATTTCATAAATTTGTCAAATAGTTCTTCGTCAACTAATTCCTTTTTAGAAACCAAAAGTGCATTTGCAGCTTGAACTATCATATCCTTGAATTCTTGATGATTTGTAACTTGAACATCATCTTGTTTAATGTCTAGTGATAGGGTTGTGAGAAGCTCTAAATTGATTCCATCCCAATCCCATTCATATGGTGTGTTAGATTCACAAAACATTTCCGTAATAGCTTCAGCATAATTATTTAAGATTTCTTGAATTTCACGATTAATACTTTCACCGTGAAGAGCAAAACTCCTGCGGTCATAAACAACTTCTCTTTGTTGGTTCATCACATCGTCATATTCCAACAAATGTTTCCTAATTCCAAAGTTGTGAGATTCTACTTTTTTTTGTGCTCGTTCAATGGATTTTGATACCATCGCGTGAGTAATTACTTCGCCTTCTTGGATTCCCATTCTATCCATAATTTTGGCAATTCTGTCAGAGCCAAACAATCGCATTAAATCATCTTCCAAACTTAGATAAAATACCGATTCTCCTGCATCACCCTGACGACCAGAACGACCCCTAAGCTGCAAGTCGATTCGCCTTGATTCGTGCCGACCGGTACCTAAGATTAGCAACCCACCTTTAGCTTTAACACCCTTGCCAAGTTTAATATCAGTTCCTCGACCTGCCATATTTGTGGAAATTGTAACAGCAGATATTTGTCCTGCTCGAGTAATAATCTCTGCTTCACTTTGATGTTTTTTCGCGTTTAGAACATTATGCGGAATTCCGTCTCTTCGTAGCATTCTAGAGAGAGTTTCAGATTCTTCCACAGATGTAGTTCCAACCAAAACCGGCTGACCTTTTTTATAAACCTCTATAACTTTATTTATAACTGCGATATATTTTTCGCGTTTAGTTTTGTAAATATAATCTTCATTGTCTTTCCGAATTAATGATACATTAGTTGGAATTTCCACAACATCCAAATTATAGATTTGCATAAATTCAGGTGCTTCGGTAGATGCTGTTCCTGTCATCCCTGCAAGTTTTTCGTACATTCTAAAATAATTCTGAATAGTAATCGTAGCAATAGTTTGAGTTTCTCTTTCAATTGTTACATTCTCTTTTGCTTCTAACGATTGATGGAGACCATCGCTGTAACGCCTACCGTGCAAAACTCGGCCAGTATGCTCATCAACAATCATCACTTTTCCTTCTTGAACGATATAATCAACATCTTTCTCAAAGAGAGTAAACGCTTTTAGTAATTGATTGATGGTGTGAATTTTATCGCTTCTCTCAGCGTGAAGTGATTGTGCTTCATCTTTTTTTAACAAGATTTCTTTATCAGAAAGTGTTTCGTCATTTTCAATTTCATGAAACAATTCACCTAAATCGGGAATAACAAATCCCTCTGGATTTGATGGAGATAAAGTATGCCTTCCCATTTCGGTTAAATCAATTATATTTGAGCGTTCATCCACACTAAAATATAGTTGTTCATCAATCTCGTGCACTTTTTTATCGCGGATATATTCACTTTCAACAGAACGAATAAGCTGTTTAACACCTTGCCTTTGATACAACTTCATTAAGCGTCTATTTTTTGGCATTCCTTTGCTAGCAACAAGAAGTTTTTCACCTGCTTTTTGCTCATCAGTATCTAATAATTTTTCACCATCAGCTACAAAAGTATTTACTAATTCTGTTTGCTGACGAACTAATCCTTTAACTTGAGGCATTAAATCTTTATACCGTTGATTTTGTGGAGCATCAACTTGACCAGAAATAATCAATGGAACTCGAGCTTCATCTACCAAAACAGAATCCACCTCATCAACTATGGCATAATAATGTCCTCGCTGGACTTGCTCTTCGGTGGTTACTGACATATTATCGCGAAGAAAGTCAAAGCCAAATTCACTATTCATACCATAGGTAATATCACGATTATACATTTCTCTTCTGTTTTCATTGTTCATCTGATTTAGAATACAACCAACAGATAATCCTAAGAAATTGTAAAGAAGTCCCATCCATTGGCTGTCTCGTTCAGCAAGATAATCATTTACAGTGATGATATGAACACCTCTGCCTGTGAGTGCATTGAGAACAATCGCAAGTGTGGAAACTAGTGTTTTTCCTTCACCTGTTTTCATTTCGGTAATTTTGCCTTGATGCAGAACTACTCCTCCAATAAGCTGGACATCATAATGCACCATTTCCCAAGACATTTCCTGACCCATAACTTTGAAGTGGGTTCCCATTAATCGCCTTGATGCATCTTTAACAATGGCAAAAACTTCAATAGAAATCTCATTAAGATAATCTTGCTCTGCTGAATAAATTGCTTCATCCAAAGCTGATGCTTTTAGACCTTCAGCTTCGCCTGTTTCTCTAGCATTATTTCGTCTATCTACAATTTCATCTTTGAAAAACTGGATTCTCTGCTTCAACTCTTCGTCTGTTAGAGATGATAAAGTTGAATAAACAACATTTATCTTTTCAACAAAAGGTTCAAGTTCTTTTAAGTCTCTGTCGGATTTTTTACCAAATATTTTGGTTAATACATTTGCTAGTAATGCCATAATTTAATTTGTCCTGTATTATCAGGTTTTTCTAAAATTTTATTCTGGAATTTCAATTTTGCCTCGAATTAAATCTTTATAAACTGAATCGAGAATTCCATTGATATATCTTCCACTATTTTCAGTGCTGAAATCTTTTGAAATTTCTACCGCTTCGGTTATTGTTACTACTGGCGGAACATCTTCAATGTAGAACATTTCAGATATTGCCAATCTAATAATCAACCTATCCATCAAAGCAATTCTGTCCGCTCCCCAAAATTTAGACCGACTATTGATGATCTCATCAAAAATATCTGCTCGATTGATTGATAATCTTGCTAACTGACCGCTATATTCCAAAATCTTTATGGAGATTTCATCTCCTGAATGTTCATCCTTAATATGGTCTAAAATTATTCCAGGGTCATTCCCAGACAATTCACAAGCATATAGCGTTTGCAGTGCGGTGGTTCTTGCCAGCCGTTTATCTCTTTTATTCAAGGTTTACCTTTTCTTGTGTTAAGAGTTTAAAGGTTTAATCCAACCGAATTTGTCTTTAGTGGTTTCTGATTGTATTCCCAAAATCATTTCGCGAAGTTGCGAAGTAACTTTCCCTGTATTGCCATCGCCAATTACATAAGGAGCATCATCTGTAGATATTCTGCCAATCGGAGAAATCACTACTGCAGTTCCTGTGCAAAATGCTTCATCAGCATTCAGAAGTTCATCCAAAGTCAAATCAGTTTCTTGAACATCTAAACCGAGCTCTTCCTTAGCAAGGAATAAAGCTGAATTTCTTGTAACCCCTGGGAGAATTGAACCAGCAAGTCGAGGTGTTTTTAACACATTGCCCTTTAGGGCAAACAGATTAGCAGAACCAACTTCTTCTACTAGATTTTCGTCAGCCGCATTGAGATAAATGACTTCATCGAACCCTTCATTGATTGCTAATTTCCGTGGATAAAGTGACGCTGAATAATTTCCAATTGCTTTGGCATTTCCAATTCCTTTTGGTGCGGCTCTATGATATCGATTTGTTACTTTTAAGTTTAGTGGCTTAACACCATTTTTGAAATATGGACCTACAGGAGAAACATAAACCAAAAATGTATAAGATGGTGCAGGTTTTACGCCCAAAACAGGTCCAGTTCCCCAAGCAACAGGACGAATATACAAACTTCCTTTTCCGTTTGGTGGAACATAATCCGAATTATCTTTTACTACATTTTCAACTGCCTTCATAAACAGCTCAACAGGAACAGGCGGGATACACACTCTTTCACAAGAAGTATAAAATCGTTCGGCATTTTTCTCAAGTCGGAAAAATACAATTCTGTCCTTAGAGGAACGAAATGCTTTCACTCCTTCAAAAACACCTTGCCCGTAATTTAGAACTCCAGCCGCTGGCGAGAGTTTAATATCTCCATAAGGGACTAAATTCCCAGTCCGCCATTCCCCATTTTCGTCACATTCTGCGATAAACATACTTTTTGTTGGGTAGATACTGAAAGTCAGACTATCCCAATCCATAATTTGTGATATATTTTCATCAATCATTACATCGTTCTCCAATAAAGTTTCCATAGTAATTCCTCTCTTGTTTTATAGCTTGTTGTAGGGAGCAAGGAGTTCTGAATTCTTAGAACTGTCAGGATTCCATCCTCCTTTTTATCCATATTCTCTTTTATCTTAACGCATTTCTTGCAATAACCACTCGTTGGATTTCTGAAGTGCCTTCGTAAATTTGAGTGATTTTTGCATCGCGCATTAATCGTTCAACTCCGGTTTCTCTGATATAACCGTAACCACCGTGGATTTGAACACAATTTGTAGATGCTTTCATAGCAGTTTCTGAAGCATATACTTTCGCCATTGCCGACATATGACCAAATGGCTTGTGCTGATCTTTCAAAAATGCCGCTTGTCTGACCAATAATCGTGAACATTCTATCTCCGTTGCCATATCTGCAATTTTAAACTGAATTCCTTGATTTTCACCAATCGGTTTCCCAAACTGAACCCGTTCTTTGGAATATTCCACTGCAGCGTCTAGTGATGCTTGTGCAATTCCTAGTGCTTGTGCTGCAATTCCGATTCTGCCACCGTCAAGTGTTGCTAAGGCAATTTTGAATCCCATTCCTTCCTCGCCAATCAGATTTTCTACAGGAATTTTTACACTATCAAAATATAACTCAGTCGTATCAGACGCACGGATTCCCAATTTATTTTCTGGTTTACCTTCAGAAAATCCATCCCAACCTTTTTCAACTAAGAATGCAGAAATTCCTTTATGTCCAACTCCGGTAGTAGTAATTGCCATTAAAATTACATAATCGGATGTAATTCCGTTTGTTACCCAATTTTTAGTCCCATTTACAATATAGTAATCGCCTTCTTTCTTTGCAACTGTTTTCATATTGGATGCATCGGAACCCGATTGTGGTTCTGATAACGAAAATGCACCAAGTTTTTCACCTCTTGCCAAAGGCTTAAGATATTTTTCCTTTATGAAATCGCTACCAAATTTCTCTAAAAGATAGCAAACTAATGAATTATTTACAGACATTACTACCGATGCAGAAGCATCAACTCTGGAAATTTCTTCCATTGCAATTGTGTAGGAAACAGCGTCCATTCCACCACCATCCCATTTTGGATCAACCATCATTCCCATAAATCCAAGTTCAGCCATTTGTTTAATGCCTTCTTTGGGCCAAATTTTCTTTTCGTCTCGTTCGACCACTCCCGGTGCAAGAACGTCTCTTGCAAATTCACGAGCTGTGGTTTGAATCATCAATTGTTCTTCTGTTAAATTAAAATTCATTATTTATTTCCTTGATTAGTTGTTTTAAGTTTTTACTCGATTACAATTAATAATTATAAAATCCTTTTCCTGTTTTTCTGCCAAGCACGTCAGCATCAACCATTTTTTTCAACAACGGGCAGGGACGATATTTACTATCACCAAGTTCTTTGTGCAAAACTTCCATAATTGCTAAACAGACATCTAATCCGATTAAATCAGCTAACGCTAGAGGACCAATCGGATGTGCCATCCCAAGCTTCATAATTTCATCAATAGAATTTTCAGTTGCAACACCTTCCATTAAACAGTAAACCGCTTCGTTAATCATTGGCATGAGAATTCTGTTTGCAATAAATCCCGGATAATCGTTGCACTCGATTGGTGTTTTACCAAGAGTTTTTGACATTTCCATTACTGCTTGGGTCGTGTCGTCATCTGTTAAATATCCGCGAATAATTTCCACCAGTTTCATAACTGGAACAGGATTCATAAAATGCATTCCTATAACTTTTTCCGGTCGTTTGGTTACAGCACCAACTTTAGTTATTGAAATTGATGAAGTGTTAGTGGCCAAAATAGTATCTTCCCGACAAATTTCATCCAATTGTTTGAATAGAGTCTTCTTGATTTCGAAATTCTCTGTTGCAGCTTCAATAACTAAATCGACATCATCTAAAAAGTTAAGGTCTGTTATGCCCGTGATATTCTCTAAAGCTGTTTCCATTTGTTCTGCGGAAATTTTCTCTTTAACAAGCTGTCGCTCCATATTCTTATTAATAGTCGCCAAACCCTTATTCAGAAACTCTTTGTTGATGTCCATTAACAAGACTTCAAAACCATTCAACGCACATATATGGGCAATTCCATTTCCCATAGTTCCTGCTCCAATTATTCCAATTTTTTTCATATTTTTTCCTTTTTAGTCAAATCTCTCAACTTACACCTTACAACTTTTCACAACTTGTTTTATAAACTTTCAACAATAATTGCAGAGGCTTCTCCACCGCCAATGCAAAGTGTTGCTAAACCTCTTTTTGCATTTTGTTGGTTCATCGCATTGAGTAGAGTTACAAATATCCTTGCCCCTGACGCTCCAATTGGATGCCCTAGAGACACTGCACCACCATTCACATTTACTTTATCTCTATTAATGTTGAATTCTCTCATAGCAGCCAATGTAACATTTGAAAATGCTTCGTTAATTTCAAACAAATCAATGTCTGAAACATCCAAATTTGCTTTTTTCATCGCTTTTTTCATCGCTTTCACTGGAGCAGTTGTAAAGTAAATCGGTTCTTGTGCGGCTGATGCCTGTGCAACAATTTTCGCAATTGGCTTTAATCCCAATGCATCTGCTTTTTCTTTTGACATCACCACCACAACGGCGGCTCCATCATTTATGCTACTGGCATTTGCGGCAGTTATTGTTCCTTCTTTGTCAAATGCTGGACGAAGCTTACTCATTTTGTCAATCCGACCTTTGCCCGGTTCTTCGTCTGTGTCCACTATGCTTGTGCCCCCTCGTCTTTGAGGAACTTCTACTGGAACGATTTCATCTTTAAACAAACCATTTTCGATTGATGCTAATGACCGCTTATACGATTCAATCGCAAATTCATCTTGTTCTTCGCGAGTGTAGTTATCTTCTTTTGATAGATTTTCAGCACACGAACCCATATGAACATTATTGTAAGGGTCCCAAAGTCCGTCAAAAACCATTCCGTCAATTGCTTGTTTATTTCCCATCCGCATTCCAGTTCGTGCATCTGGAAGATAGTATGGCACTTGACTCATATTTTCCATTCCACCAGCGACTATAATATCTGCATCCCCTGCTTTAATTGTCTGTTCTGCTAGCATCACAGCTTTGAGTCCAGAGCCACATACTTTATTGATTGTCATACATTCTACGGTGTGCGGAAGTCCTGCATAAATGGATGCTTGCCGTGCCGGTGCTTGACCTTCGCCAGCTGGAAGAACATTTCCCATAATAACTTCATCAACATCACTCGGATTTATCCCTGCTCGAGATACTGCTTCTTTAATTGCAACAGCTCCCAATTTTGGAGCTGATACTGAACTCAACGCACCTTGAAACGACCCTATAGGCGTTCTTGCAAATGATACAATTACAACTTCTTTTGACATTTTAATCCTTTCTAATATATTAGCTATTTTAGCTTTTAGCGGAGAGCAGGGAGTATTTTTTCACTTATCCCTATACTCTCAATCCTTTCAATTTTTATTTCCATTTTCCGAATATGCTTTAATAATATTTTTCACTAACTTATGACGAACTACATCTTCTTCGTGGAAATAAATAAATTCGATTCCCTTTACGCATTTTAGAATATTAACAGCATCCATTAGTCCGCAGACTTCATTATTTGGTAAGTCAATTTGAGTTATGTCTCCGGTAACAATCGCTCGTGATGTAACCCCAAGTCGAGTCAAAAACATTTTCATTTGCATTCGTGTAGCATTTTGAGCTTCGTCCAAAATCATAAAAGAATTGTGCAAAGTTCTACCTCGCATATACGCCAATGGAGCAACTTCAATGGTTCGTTTCTCAAAATATGCTTTTAACTTATCAGATGGTATCATTTTTTTTAATGCATCATAGACTGGTGTTAAATACGGGTCAATTTTTTCTTTTAAATCGCCAGGGAGAAATCCTAATCGTTCTCCCGCTTCCACCGCAGGTCTAGTTATGACAATTCGTTCGACTTCGCGATTTTTTAGTGCAGATACTGCACTCGCTACTGCTTGATAAGTTTTCCCAGTTCCTGCCGGTCCAATTGCAAAAACAATGTCGTTGTTCAGAACTGCATCCAAATATCGTCTTTGGCCTGGAGTCCGCGCATAAACCGCGCCTTTGTGCGTGTATAAAACTACAGGATTTTCATCTCCATTTCGCGAATGTTCTAAAACCCTATTTTCACTCAAATTTAATAGAGCTTTTACATCATCCTCGTCTACAAATCCTTTTTGATTCACAGTAATCAGCATATCTTTTACAACATCTTCGATAGCTGATAAATCATCTTCTGAGCCATCAATAATCATAACATTTCCACGGACTACAATTTTAGATGAAAAGTGTTTCTCTAAAATTTTTAGATTTCTGTCGTTTGTCCCCAAAAAGGATAAGGGGTCAACTTCACCGATATTTATGTTCTTTTTCAAATAACTCCTCTAAATAAAAAGAGCCTTTCCTCGTCTGAGCAAAGGCCCTATATAAAGTTTACTATGTGATTAAAATTGAGTCCATTTTAGCTCGATAATTTACGATATTTTACCCGATTTTTCCAACACTTACGACTTGTCAATTTTCTTGATTTCTAACCCAAGTTCATACAATTGTTGATCGTCAACAAATGATGGAGAGTTGTCCATTAATGACATTGCTGATGTTGTTTTTGGAAATGCAATCACATCTCTGATTTGAGATGAACCAGCCAACAACATTACTAATCTGTCAAAACCAAATGCCATTCCACCATGAGGAGGAGCACCATATTTGAACGCATCCATCAAAAATCCAAATTTCTCCTGTGCTTCTGATTCGCTAACGCCAAGTAAATCAAACGCTTTTTTCTGTAAATCTTTGCTGTGAATACGAATCGAACCACCGCCAAGTTCATAGCCATTTACTACAACATCATAACCCAATGAACGAACATTTGCTGGATCCGTTTCCATTAATTTGATATCCTCAAGGTGTGGAGATGTAAACGGATGATGCATAGCATCCCAACGGTTTTTGTCATCGTTCCATTCTACTAAGGGGAAATCAACTACCCAAAGCGGAGCCCAAGCATTTGTGTCAATTAGATTTTCGAGATTTGCTAACTCTAATCGAAGTGCACCGAGAGAATTTAATACAACTTTCTGAGTATCTCCGATAATGAAAATTATGTCGTTCTCGCTAACATCTAAATCGTTTATAATCTGACTTTTTACTTCATCTGGGAAAAATTTACTAATTCCACCATCTAGACTACCATTCACCGATTTCATCCACGCCAAACCTTTGGCTCCGTGATAAGTTTTTATCCAAACAGTCAGCTCATCAATAACTTTTCTGCTGAAATGGTCAGCGTTTGGACAAACCACAGCTTTAACTCGACCTCCTATTTCTAAAACTGATTTAAACGCATTAAAATCCGATTGTTCAACATACTGTGCAAATTCGTGTAATTCCATTCCAAAACGAGTGTCGGGTTTGTCGCTTCCGTATTTTTCCATAGCTTCTTGATATGTAAATGAAGGAAATGTCTCTGGAAGTTTTACATCTAACACAGATTCAAAAACATATCGAGTTAAGCCAGTTCCAATTTTGATGATATCATTTTGCTCGATAAATGACATTTCGATATCAATTTGTGTAAATTCCGGCTGACGATCGGCTCTAAAATCTTCATCCCTAAAACATTTCACAATCTGAAAATATTTATCAAAACCGGCAACCATCAATAATTGTTTGTATGTCTGCGGAGATTGCGGAAGTGCATAAAATCGCCCTTTATGAATTCTGCTTGGAACAAGAAAATCCCGCGCTCCTTCGGGAGTAGATTTCATCAATATAGGTGTCTCAATTTCTATAAAATCTTGCTTATTCAAAAATTCTCGGGTTGCTTGTCCAGCTTTATGACGAAGAATCATATTCCGTTGTAACTCGTCTGTTCTCAACTCTAAGTAACGATAAGTTAGGCGATGTTCTTCCATTGCTGAATTTCTGTTACCAATATCGAATGGAGGGGTATCAGACTCGTTAAAAACTACAAGCTCGGTAACAGAAATATCAACTTCACCAGTTAACATTTTGGGATTTACTGCTTCTTTAGGCCTTGCATTTACTAAACCAGTAATTCCAATAACATCTTCCAATCCTAATTTTTTTGCAGTTTTGAAGATATCCGGATGAGTATCCTCATTAAATACAACTTGAGTTTTGCCATAACGGTCTCGTAGATCTATGAAGATTAACCCACCTAAATCTCTTCGTTTAGCAATCCACCCGCAAAGTGAGACATTGTTGTTGATGTTTTTTTGTCTCAACTCGCCGCAATTATGTGTTCTTTTAATCAATTTTCACTCCGTTTTTAGAATGGATAGTTTACGGAATATTAAGGATACAAAGCAGTTAGAAAAGAGAGTAAATCTACTGCTTTGTTAAGTCTTTAGTTCGATTATTTGATAAGTAATAATTTTTTGGATTCAGTATAGTTTTCTAGTATCAACTTCGCAAAATAAATTCCACTTGGATATCCAGTAGCATCCCAAACCACTTTGTGATAACCTGCATACTGCATATCGCCACCGCTTACTAGTTCTTCTACAAGTTGACCAGTAATGTTGTAAATTTGTAGAGACAAACGACCGTTTATCTTTACAGGCACACTATAACTAATAACCGTTGTTGGATTAAATGGGTTTGGATAAGCGTTTAACAATTGAAAATTGTTAATTGAATATTGATAACTGTTTTCAAGCGAGTATTCTAAATCAAAAGTAGCAGTTCCTTGAGATGAGAAAGTACCATCACCAAGATTGTAAGTTGCAACTACATCTGTAACTTCTATTCCTTCACTTGCATCCCAGAGTTTGAATGTAATTGTATTACCCGCTGTAAATCCATCTATCTCTCCAGTACCTGGATCATCAGTTGCTGCTACCATTGCGAAATAATCTCCTATTTCACCATCAAGTACTCCTACTCCAACACAATAATCACCATCAAAAATACCAATCTCATCGCCAACTGTTAGATTTGCTCCATTAATCATACCACTAAGTGCATACAAGTTCATTGCTAAATATGGATTACCTTCATATACCGGGGTGAAATGTTGAGGATCATCTCGATAGCTTTCTCCTCTTGATAATTGGACTGTACCCTCATCCAAAGTAATTCCTGTATCTGTTGATACTTTGATATAATATCCTTCATCTGGTTCAAAATTACCAATATTATTTACCCAGCCAATTGGAAATCCTAAATCTTCTATTGCTGATCCTGATTCATCTTGTACTTTTAGTAGAGTACCTGCATCTATCAACGATTGAACCGCTAATAAAGCATCTTGTCCTGATGTTAGAGGATAACCCATTATGTTCCATCCAGCTGTAAGTGAAATATCATAAGGAAGGAGTATTGGTTGACCTAGTGTTGATAGGTTAGTATTATCATTTACTTTAATGTAATAACCTTCTGTTACTTCCATATCTCCAATATTGTTTACCCAACCTATGGGGAATCCTAAATCTTCTATTGCTGATCCTGATTCATCTTGTACTTTTAGTAATGTCCCATCATCTATTAATGACTGAACTATAGTCTGTAAGTTCATATCACTTGGTTCATTGTAAAATGACATTATGTTCCAGCCAGAGGTAAGGTAAATATCTTGACTTATTCCAGAAATTTCAGCAGTCAAGTTTACACCGCATTCAGTTGGACTCCAAAACCAGTCCTGGTTATGTTCTTCACAAATTTGCTGATTTACAAATTCAGGTGCAGAGCATTGCCAAAAACCTTCATTGTTAAATAAACCTGAAATATCCCAATGTTCAAATTCAATGAACTCAACATTTGCATCAATTACACTTCCGCTACTATAATCAAAATATTTGAAATTTATAGGATTTGATTCTGAATATCCATTTTGCCAAGCATACATTTGTTGTAAATCATCATCAAAAAACCGCATAGCGCCCACACACAAATCATCATCAAAAACACCAATTTCATCACCAACAGATAATGAAATTCCAGATAAAAAAGCACTGTTTATATTTATTAATTCAAAACCTTCTGTTAGTGTTCCTGTTTCTGTAAAAGTAAAGTGTTGTGGAATATCTGCAGATACATTAATGACGCTAATCTTGTGTAAATCAAAAACACCTTCAGTAGAAGATGCTCCTCCAATATCTAAATATTCTAGATAATCAATATCAATTTCTTCATTTTTGCTCTGATCCCAAATCTTAAAATAAATTTGGGTATTAGATAAGAATCCATCAATAACATGTGTTACCGAATTATCTTTCCATGCCAATAATTGATTTGAGCTAAGCGGATAAGCTACTGCACCAACGCAAATAAAGTTGTCCCAATTCCCATTATTTAAAGTGTCACAGAATACGCCTATTTCATCACCAATAGAAAGCGGTGCACCAGAAATAGTTAAACGATTAATTTGAATTCCATGATAATCTTCACCATGATCTGGATATTGAAAATGTACAGGTTCTGCTGACAATAAAATAGATTTTGAAATTGCCATTATAAATAAAAATATAGTCGAAATTTTATAATGTTTGTACATTAAATGAAAATATTCTCCTCCTCAATTTATTAAACTCAAACTATAATTATTAAAGGCAAGTACTTGTTCCTGATTTTAATTTGAGATAATTAAAACCAATTGTGTATTTTCTCCCACAAAGCAACCCGTTAATTTACACTATAATAAATTAAAATCAACTGTACTGGAATTTTGGAAAATGTTGCTAATCCATTTGAATTTTAACTAAATAATGATCTTCAAAATACAACCGTTTTACTCCATCTTCCGTTTGGTAAGACCACATTTCAAATCTTTTTCCGTTATCGGTTAGATAATCTAAATGTTCAGGTTCACCGAGTATTTCTTTTACTTCTGATGGTAACATACCAAGTTGTAAACGATATTTCTTAATCATATAAAGTTTCTTTTTCTCAGCTAACATTAATTCTGAGATTCTACCCATCATTTCTGTCTGGCTTTGTTTATCCAATTTATCTTTAATTAAAGTAATCAGATTTGAAGTCAATTTTTTTAGTTTGGGTTGAACATCTTCAATCGATTTCAATGATTCCAAAACCAAGAATACATCAGAATATTCGTCTGAATAATTAATATCTGCAATTAATCCTTCAGCAATATCTTTATACTTTTTCATCACCATTTCATTGAGATTGGGATTAAAATCTAATGCCTGATTATAATAATCTAATGAACCACTATAATCTCTATTGGATAGTAGAGCATTTCCTTTATCTATATACAAATTGGCTAAAACTTCGTTTGCTCGTTTTCGAGTTCGTGAAGTCAGTTCCCAAGCTTTTTGTATTAAATTTTCAGTTTGTGTGTAACTAGAAGAGTTTTGATTAACTTCAGCACTATCGAGTAAGATATTTGCAATATCTGCTAATTTAATATCTACTTCAAATTTCAAATCATCATCACCTTGAAAATATGCACTTTCAAAATTAGAAATTGCTGTACTATAATTTTTAGCTTTTAACTCCTGTAAGCCAATATCGAAGAATTGATATGGAATTTGTTCATAACAAAAATCTAATAATTCTTCAGCTTTTTTTGTTCTACCGTGCGATGGATATTCTTTAACAAATACTTCCAATTTTTTTGCAGCTGAAATATAATCTTCAGTATTCATATCATCAAAACCAGAATCACCTGTTGTCCGAGTTCCACCAATTGCAGTTCCAAAAGTTAAATAAACTCCCATAGTTCTCATATCAATTCCGATTATCGGAGAAATATCTTGAGGATCATCTACTGAATTAACATAAATTCTGCTGAATTTTGCTTCTATACCAAACAAATACGAAAAAGATAATTTAGAAGATGGCAGTAGAAAATTTATTCCAAAACCAATAGTTTCATTTAATCCACTACAATTTAGATTTACATCACCACCTTTGGATTTATACAGTCTTCCCCACGATTTCCCAATTGAGTGCGTTGCGGTTAATAGCCAATATTTAGACCGTTGCCAAGAAATTGACGATACTAAATTAGCGTGATGAAATAATGGATCAAATTTGTAACTACCACCGCGGACTTCTTCTAATGGTGGTTTCCAATGACTTGGTAAATCTGCTGCCCAACCAAAATTATGCATTCCATATCCAAGTCCTATTTGAATATCGAATATATTCTGATGGAACAAAATTAATGGATAATTCACACGAGCGATATCAATTTCAAAATGGACTCCGGTTCGTCGCTCAAAACTTAATATTGATGGAAGAGATGTTTCTGTTGAATCCATTAATATAGCAGAATCATCATTGGTTTGGATACTTCCGTTTATGTCAGCTAATGAAAATGATTGCCAATATTCAGGACCACCATAATAAAATGGGCCAACTCGTAACTGAAATGGTGTAAGCCAAACTGGATCGCGGAATGTCATTGGGTGCATAAATTTATTCCAATATTTTTCAAAACTGGTTGTGTTCCAATCCTGTTCTTTGGCAGAGAGGAATGATAATCCTACAACCAAACATAAAATTATGCACCGTTTCATAGTCCAAAATCTATTGAGAATAATTGAGTTTATAAAGTTTAAAGTTTGAAGTTTGTAAAGTTGATGCTTTTAACAATGTTTTTATCCGCAACGAAAACACCGAATAAACGAAGTTAAAAATAACCGCGAATTACGCTAATTGTTTTACTGTTCACAACGAAACCGCCCACCTGAAAAACGTTGGCGGACAAGCCGAAGTTACGAACTTATTTATTTCGTCTGTTCGTCAGTTCGTTGTTTTTTTTCTACTTTTTCATCCTGCCTGCACAGTAAGGAACTTGCGACTGTACAGAGATTCTGACATTGTTTTTATTCACAACGAAAACGCCGAAGTTACGAACTTGTTTTATTTCGTCTGTTCGTCCGTTCGTTGTTTATTTT
>JACKQG010000183.1_pt1 | contig 68694 bp, 54 predicted proteins | sample 8237621 | NCBI WGS metagenome assembly JACKQG01 (sample SAMN15677084, study PRJNA649215) | marine metagenome | biome: marine; feature: Black Sea; material: saline water; isolation source: suspended particulate matter (SPM) from the Black Sea western gyre | collected 2013-06-09/2013-06-10 | depth... | reverse complement strand
GAATCTTTAGAATCTTTAGAATCTTTAGAATCTTTAGAATCTTTAGAATCTTTAATTAGCTCATTAAGATCAGCGTTAAGCTCTTGCTGTGCTTTTAGCATTTCTTTAATCTTTTGGGCACGCGCTTCGAGCAGCTTTTCTTGCTTCTCAGCTTGGATTTCAGCTTGACTACTTAACAGCATGTCGAGCAGCAGCTGTAGCTGCTCAATCAAAACAGCTTGCGCGCTTAAAGCACTAGCGTTGCGCTGTTGGCTCAATTGCTGTGAAACTTTTGTAACAGCTAACACTAAATCACCAATGCCTGTGGCATTACTCATATACTCATGAACCTCAGCAAGAGTATCTGCAGTTTCAATGTTGCCTTGCTCGCGTTCGCTCGTTTCAAGCTCTACCAGCAAAGCATTTAGTCGTCGTAACTGGTCTGCAACTTGCTGCTGTTCAATCGCTAAGCGCTGTTGTTGTTGGGCGAAACCATTAGCGCCGCATAAGGCTAACATCAGAAATGCCAGAAAAAACCTCATTGCACGGCATCCTGGGTGCGAAGGTAAAGGCCGCGTTGGCGATCAAGAAGTTGGCGAAGTAAGTTCACGGCTGATTGGTAGTCTTCCCATGAGACTATGGTTTCAAGAATAGCATCAATTTCGCTGCGAAGCTGTACTAAATGCGGACTTAAGTTTTCATTATTTAACAACTTCTCTTTTAAATCCGCTGCCGGGTAGCTGCGAGCAATTGCTAAAGCATTTGCTAATTGCAATAAATTAGAGCTGCGACCTACTAATCCGTTTGCATTATTGCTTGTTAACATGTCAACAATTTGCCCCGCAACAAACTGCGAGCTAAGTAAGCGCTGTAAAGATTGAATTGTTGAATCAGGGTTTGAGTCAAGCCGGCTAAAAATGCGTTCGCAAAGTAACCATTCACTTTGCTCAAAGGCGGTGTCTAACGAATCAAGAACTCGTTGCACTTCAAAATTTGATGCACGCGAACTCAACTGCGCGAAGACGTCTAGCTTGTCGCGCATAGTTTCTAGTCGGCGACGCAAGCTTTGCACTTGGGTTGAGAGATATTCTTCCGCGACTTCAGGCGTTTGCACGTAGTAGTTCGCCGAATACAAATTGGATAAGTTTGGGTAGGGCAGTTGATTATCCTTTACCAACACTTCGATCGAGTGGATGTTGGCGTTTAGGTTTTCGTTGTCAAATTCAGGAACAGAAAAATTAAAAAACCGATTGTCGCTTAATCCCTGCAAGTTGATGTTGCCTAGCTCGTCGCCATCATTATTCAGTAAGTTAAGAAGGCTTAACTGGAAATCATCCGACAATTGAACCGATAATGGCATGATACCGCTGACAACGGCATGGAAATTCCGCTGAGGAAACAACACCTCTATTTGTGGCGCATTGTCGGAATACACCTGCCAACTAAGTTGCTGAGGATAGTAGCTAGTAAATCCGGCGCGGTTCTCGAGTTTGATTGTTAGGCTGCCACTATTCATAGCATCAATTACTGCCGCATAAGTGCCCGACTCGCTTGGGCTTAACTCTAAAGATTTTCCTGAGTCAAGAGTGCCAGATATTTTTAATACATCTTCGCTGACCATAAAGCTAAGGTCAATTACTGAAGATTTAATCACCCGCAGTTCTTGAGAACTTGAAACTTCATTACCTAGCAAAGTATAGTCTGGTGGGCTCACTGACACTTGCCAATCAGTTAATATGGGAGCCTCGCCAACAACCACAGTCAGGCTAGATGATTCGATATGGTGATCACCACCACTGAGAGTAAAGGTAGAATGCTCAGCCAGTGGTGGCAAGCTATAGCTGAAATCGCCGCCGCCAAGTGGTGTCATGCTATGACCTTGGCTTAGACCATGCAATACTACTTGTCGTGGCAACTTTCCGATGGCTCGCGCTTGAAGAGTGATGTTGCCTGGATCGCTAGTTTGTAGAACAAAATGATTTGGACTGGTTGAACTCAGCAAGTTCTGCTGTGGGTCTAAATTGTCAATAACAAAGATAAGTCTAGTCTTAGCTGGCCAATTGACATCCGCGCCAAAAATTCTTTGCCAAAATACTGCATTGTGCTGCGGGAAATAACTCGCGCAAAGAACTAGGGCCGCACAAGCAATAAGCGCGCCACTGAACTGATAGAGCGGCGCTTTGACTTTATAAATTTTTTGTGGTGCAAGGTTTTGGCAATCTGCGATTGCCTGAGATACCAGGCCTTCGGTAAAGCTGCCGGGCATCAAGCTTCGGGATGAAAATTCGATGCTAGAGCTCAGCCTGTCGTCTAGCTCGAAGTTGCTTTCGATAATCGCCGCTAGCTGTGTGGCAGTTGGGCGATGTCTAAGCGGCTTGAAAAGTAGCCTATTAAAAAAATAGAGGATAGCAGTTGTAGCAACCAATGCATGTAGAACTCGTACTGTCAATGGCGGCTGTAACCAAAAGTCAATTGCAAACGATAGGGCGATAATTCCGCAAACGGCCAATATCAATAATCCAAAGCCACGCAATAGGCGAACAGCAAGTATTCTGCGCTGAAGAAGCTTTAGGCAGTCATGTATTGGTGATGGCAGAGTCGCGTTCATCGCTGGAAAATCGGTAGATACTCTCTTGGTATTTGCAAAATCAAACATGCAGTTGCCGTGCCATAAGCACTACCTGGGCCAATGGTGTTTGGCCATGAACCGTCGGCATTTTGCATGCTTAGTAGCTCGCTTTGAATCAACCGTAAATAATTACTGTAGCGCTCGCCGCCAGCCATGTGAAAAGCTTGTACTGCGTAGTAATGACCATAATAAAAATAGTAATGCCCACCCATAGATGCCCCATAGCTCTGACTAAAGCCGGCCACTTGCTGTTCGAGACGCTGCAATCCGCGCTCAATATCAGCGTCGGCATAAACTCCGGCACCGTGTAAAATTGTTATGCCAGCAGCCGTTAGTGGGAATGACGAGCGCGAGCGCAAATTAGGTTGATAGCGAAAGTCGCCAGGCCGTGAGTCGCGATAAAAGCTATAGGAGGGGTCGTCATTGCGAATCGCCGATCTGCGAACATAGGACACCGCAGCGTCGATAGTCGAAATAGGCACCTGAATGCCAATATTATGTGCCGAGCGCAAAGCAAGAACCTGACATGCTGCTACCGACATATCACTATCAGCAACATGTGGCTGGTAACGCCACGCGCCACTTTCGTTTTGGCTGGCCACAATTAAATTGACAGCTTTCTGCAAAGCAGGACGAACCTCGTCACGCGAGGTCATTCCGTAAACTTCTGCTAGAAATAGAGTGGCAAAAGCGTGCGAGTAAAGACGCGTTTCATTGTGGCTAATGTAACCATCCTGCTGAACTTGTTGCAAAATATAGCTTACAGCGTTCTCTACGACTTTCCCGTATTTGCCGCGCTCTGGCAAATGGCCACCAGCTAAAAATGCCATGCCCGCAAGTGCTGTGACACCGACGTGGCTTACATCATTTTGCCAAACTTTATAATTGCTGTCCAGTTTGTAACCAACATCAGCTGCCCAAGAACCGTCGGCGAGTTGCGACTGCGCCAATACACTCAATCCACGCTCAGCAGCCTCTAGAGCAGGCGCAGCAGTAATTTGGAGCAAAGCGATAGCGAGTATGGACATCATTTTATTGGGAACCTATAGTAGTTTCTGCTGACACCAACGATCACCTGATTGTCAAGTAAATGTATTGTGAATTTAGAGCGATTAAGTGGATGAAATGCCATTCGCTGCTTGCTGATAATTGAAAAATCACCATCAAGCAAAGCGACATTGAGTTGTGGTTTACCGCTTAGTGGGTCTTCGGTAGCAAATGCGATAACATGACCAGAAGTGGTTGAGGCAAGTGTCGAACTGTGCTGGTCATATAAACGGAAATCTATGTCATCGAATGCGATGGCTGTGGGTTCGGCATCCGATGAGCCTAAGTTAATTATCAACTTGCCATCTGCAGAAGCGCCACTTGTGATTTCTAGCTCTAGCTCAAGCTCTGCACTAGAATTGAGCATCTCGATAGCTTGTTGCTCGCCGATCGAATCTATACTTTGTTGATGAGCTAAATCAATTAGCAGGATGGTCTCCGAGTTTTCAGTTGCGTAAATAGCGCTGGTGTCACTGACCCAAATTTCATTTCTGAAGCTGCGTTCTTTTTCTAGTTGGCGCTGCCACAAGATTGTTCCGGTGCTCGGTTCGATAAAGGCTAGCCCCATGCCGCGATCTAAATAAGTAGTGTGTAACACAAAGTTACCGATTGCTATAGGTGAATTAAACAGCGACAGGTCAATGTCTAGTTTATTTACATGGTAGTTGCCATCATTGTCAAAAAACACACAAACTCCGGCAGCAAAAATTGCACATCCGCCTGGAAGTGAAACGCACTTGTCCTCAAGCCTTCTTATGCTAACACTGGAATCAAATGGGGTAATGTTGTGAGTGACTCCGTCTTTAACTAATATTAGAGTGCGCTGGCTATAAAATAACAAGTTTTTTGATTCGCCGGCAAAAGCATGCAGTAATGAATGACTCCAAGGCAATGATTCGCCAGCGCCAAGTTCACTATCGTCATAAGTTAGCAAGTCTGCCGTTGGCTTTAACAGTGAGGTGTGCTCTGAAAATTCTATATCAGTAAATTTGTACGCCAGTGAATAAAGCATCGCAGCGCGCTCGATATTTAAATCGTCGCGATTTAATTGGTCACCCAACCATTGCTTAAGTTGCATTTTAGAATGCTCGCCATGCAATAAGTTTGTTAACCACCTTTCGAGAATCGCGCTTGGCTTTTTAAGGTAAAGATTAATCAAATCAAGCCAATCACTAGCAATATAAGCAATCAACGCCGCGGATGGCACGCTATGGCGGTCGAGTAATAATGCGCTGCGATGAGGGTAATTAAGTAATTGTGGAGTAGGCCGATTTTGTGACTCGCTGAGCAAAACTGCTGCCTGCCACGCAATCTCGTCGTCAAATGAGAATTGCAGGTCGTGCAGAAGGTCATTCGCGCGTAAAAAATTGCTGGAAAATAAATCGCAGCGCGCCATTACTAATTTTGCTAATTCGCGGTCGCGTGCATTGAGGTAAGGCAGCGCAGAGTTGACGGTGGCGTAGGTGGTATTGACTTGTGACAGATCGCGGCCATCAATTTGGGCAAAGTAGTTCAGGTCACGGCGGTGTAAGCTTTCGCTAGGCTGCGCGGCAATAAGCTGATAAGAATCGCTGCTGTAGCTGCTTACACCAAAGCGAGTAAGAAAATATATTGATCCATCATTGAGTTGAATTGGTGATCGTGAAAGTAAAGATGAATCGGTCCATTCGAGGATGAGTTTTATATCATTTAGATCGCTCGATGGAGCTACTGCTAAACCTGTTTCATTTGGCATCCAGGCTAATTCTTTGCTTAGCTGAGCACTAATTAGATTTTCGTTGTTGTAGCCGTTAAACCGATAAAGAAGTGGTGAAGTGATAGCAGGTTGTTGATTGAATAAATAAACTCGCTGTACACGACTGCCACTAGTCGTCAGAACTTCTCCATCAAAATCGATTAAGTTGCGCATGCGGTTGTCGCGCTTGCCTTGAGCAGGAAAGGCGGCAAAAACTTTTCCAGTGAAGGCTTCGACTGCCAGCAATGATTCTGAATCTATTGGGGCGACGATCAACTTGCCATTTTTTAAGAAAATAGGGTTGTTGTCGAAATTGTAAATACGCTGGCTTACTCGGCCGTCTTGAAGCGGCACAACTTTAGTGCGTGGATAAGTGAGAGTCCATTCGACAATGCCGGTGCGCGCCGCAACACAGCTTAAGGTGCCGAATTGAGAAATGAGCCACACGTGTTTGCCATCACTAACAGGGGCGGGTGTAGCTGGTTCAGTCAAAAGATTGCCGAACAGGTTAGTTTCCATCGAGCCACTCGCCAGGAAAGTCTTAAACAATTGCTTGCCGCTATGCAGGTCAAAGGACATAAGAGAAATGTCTACATTTCCGCCTGCATCGTACACCGGGACAAAAGCACGTCCAGCGCTAACTGTAGGTGGCCCGATACAAATGTTGGTGGCAGCCAGTTCGTCATCTTGAACAGTCTCTGATTCTTGCTTCCAGAGCAGTTCGCCGCTTTGAGCGTCAAATGCGTGCAATCTGCGTAAAGGAATCATATGGCGAATATCGATATTACGATACTTGTCACTGCGTCCAATCGCTTGTGCCTGATGAATGTTGACCAGAAGAATTCCGTCACTTAAAACTGGTTGAAAAATTGTAAACTGCGATTGGGCAGCATGCAATTTGGAATTAAAGTCGTCATTGACGCCATGCCATTGCTGATTGTCGAATTTCCAGCGAACAGCACCGTTTGCAGCATCAAGTGCTACAACGTCATGCCCATTGGTCGCATAAACCATGCCATCGCCAAAGGCCAACCTATGAGTATTGTGCTTGAGAGGAAAAAAATCATCGAAAGAAAATTGCCACGCAGCCTGTACGTTTTGACTATCAATTAGTGGCAGTCGCTGCGGTGATAGCGGCGCATACATTTCATAATACTTGCGGTCGCGGTACGCCCGGCTAAGAATGTTTTTAGCTGAGGTTGATGCCTTTAGTCCTGCAAAGTTAAGGACGTTACTCTCTAATTGTGAAATATTTAATGGCTTGGAATTGGCAGTGACTATCTCATTGGCGTGTTGCTGATAATTATTGTGATACCAGTCAGCTCCGTCATTAGGCAGATTTTGTAATTGTGCTGCAGCAAAACTGGCTATGCCAATGTACAGGTCATGCGATTGTTTAAATACAGCCGACCGAGGAGCCGCTAAAAGTTCTTGCAGCAGTGGAACTGCATGCGACCAACGTTGTTGCTCGAGGTAACTGAGAGCGTCAGCAAGTTGAGAACTTAAATCTTGCCGCAGTGGCACCGACACCCCGTCAAGTGGCGCATCCGCCGCTTGCTGGCTGACGGGGATAATCGCAAAACTTAATAATGAGGCGATTAGCATAAATTATTTCGTTTGCGGATTAACCATTCAGCGACAATGGCAATAAAGAAAAACATAAAAACCCACCACGGACTAATAAACGAAAATTGTTCGTCAACTATTTTAATGATAGGCTGCCCACCCCTAAGCTCGTTAAGGATGTCGTGCGCATTTGCAGTGGTGTAATACATACCGCCAGTGCGTAGAGAAAGATTTTGCAACGATTTGCTGTCGAGGCTTAAATTAGTCATCTCTATCGATGTAAGCACCACCCGCAGATTGAGTCTAGCGCTAACCGCATCTTGCGCAGCAGAGCTTTCAGTGATGAACAGTTCGACATCGCCTAGCTCAGAGGGGCGGTAAGTTGCACGGTAACTCACGTCGTCGCCATCGGCGTTGAGTCTTAAACTTAGCACTTGCTCGCCATTAGCATTGAAGAGTGGCAAACCATCGTCATGAATGATTGGTTGGTATCCACGGTCAAGAATACGCGCTTCAATAATTACCTCATCGCCGAGTTCTATAATGTTGCGCTCAGCTTCTAGGCGAATGCGTCCACGATTGCTATGTAGGCGGGCAGAAGCAAGGTAACGCAATGATGCTCGCCAAAAACTTTGTAAATATTTTTCGCCAGCCGGGAATCGCCAGCGCCAGGTTTCGTCAGTACCAAAAAATGCAACGCGCCCCGAAGGAACAGGGTGCGACGCGGCAACCACAAGCGGGCCAAATTCATTTTGGCGACTACTGTCCACCAGCCATGCTTGGGCGCCGCTCTTTAAACGTTGGCTCGGGAATAGCCACCACAGAGGAGTTGCTTGCTGCCAGAGCGTGTCATTTTCTTGTAGGTTGGAGCTCAGCAAACTCGCGGGATGCGGATGCGCAGAATCAGCCGGTTGAGGACGGAATTCGCTATTCAACGCTTGTGCCTGCGGGCTGATTATGACCGGCAACATTGAGCCAACCGCAGTGTTAGTGAACTGTAGAGGATTATATTGCGGTCCGGCAAGCATTAACAATCCGCCTCCGCTTTCAACAAACTTTGCGACACTATTTAGGAAGTCTTGGGAAGCAAGTGGGTCGTAGCTTATGCGATGCGGATCGACGTCGCCAATGATGATGACATCGTAATTGTCTAGCAGGGTATCGGTATCAGTCGGAATGTTTTTCAATGCGACCGTCGATGCCGAATGCTCTTGCTGAAATTGGCGGTCAGCTTCGGCGAGCCAACATTGCGTTTCAACATCGTTGGTTGCTCTTATTAAGCGCTCTTTCAAAAAGCGGTATTCCCAGCGCGGTTTGCCTTCGACGTATAGCACTCGAACTTTGGTGTTTAAAACTTCAATGCCGAAATGAATTTGGTTATTGCTGATGTTCACCTCACCAGCGGTGGCTTCGACGCTTGCCGTCAATTTGTACTCGCCAGAACGATTGAAGCTTGTTGATAGCAGAAATTGCGTTCCTTCGGCAGTGGGTTGCTGCACCACATGAGTGTCGAGCAAATTGCCTTGTTGGTCTTGAAGTTTAATGTTTGCACTAGGGATTGGCGTCGCGCTATGCGCCTTAAGGCGTAGCGTAAAGAGCGCGATGTCGCCGCTTAAAACTTGTTGTGCTGCTTGCACTTGCTCAAGCACTAGGTCGGGAACACTATTGTCGGTGCCTACCCCAATGCTATAGGTAGCCATGCGTTTACTTGCTAGAGTGCTAGTTGTTTGCTCGAGTGAACGCCCGTCATTGCTGCGACCATCGCTGAGTAATAATACAGCAGGCAGTCGGCGTCCGCGGTATTCTGATTCTAGTTTTAGCAACGACTCGCCGATTGCCGAAACCGGTGCGGTTGCAGGGTGCTGAGCATCACGCTTAGAAAGAGTTAGGTTGCTGCCAGCTTGGAAATATTTGACTGAATAAAGATTTTCTAATTCATCAATTACAGGTCCAGTAATGAATTTGGAAATCCAGTTGCTGCGGCTTTGCCCGTCAACATCGTGGTGGGACATCGAAGTGCTAGTATCAATGACAATCGCTAACGGCGATGGCTCGCTTACGGTGTTGCGTTGGTTTATGCGTGGTTGCATAAGCAGAGCACACACAATTGTTAAGCACAGCAATCGCAGAGCAGCACAATAGAGCGCCGACCTCTTGGCCTGACCGCTTTGTGGATTACGAATAATTTTATAATACGGCAACAGTGACAAAGCCAGCAAAACTGGCAAAATCAATAATACAATTACCCACGCCTGCGGGGCATTCGCGAAAAATAAACTGCTTGTCAAGCTTTCCTCCGATCATCAATAAAAAAGCTGAGAAGTGATTCTGCAATTAAACAGCCCAGCAAAATAAGCAACAAAGTTTCGGCCCATGGCGATTCATCTGCTGCCGTTTGCTCGACGTTGCGTTCGGAAACTGCCGAGTTGCCAAAAGGCAAATTGGTGATTTCTGAACTACGTAAGTCACTTTCTTCAACAATAGCATGGACGCCAACTGTATGTGAATCAATTGAATACGCACCGAGCTCGGCTAATGCAAGATTTGTTGAAAATGGCAGAGCTTTGCCGCTAGGCGTTACGATTTTTGCTCTGCTAAGTAGTTCGATTGATTCGCCAACCAGTGAACTGCCCGGAATGACAGGCTTGGGGGTTAGTGAAAAGAGTAAATCGTAAATTAAAGCCATTGTGCCACCAGGCACTTCGGGCATACGGTTGTAGCTAGCAAAAGGCACCGCAGCAAGTACGGCGATGCGTCCGAGTTGGTGAGTGAAATCAATTAAGGCAGGCGCGTTTTTGTCGGCGTCGTTGCTAGCAAAGCTTAATATTTGCTGCAGCTTTGGTCCGCTTGCAGAAATCATGCGATACTCACGGTGCGGCACCTCTGTTAGTAATGGCTGCCACTGCGGGTCGGTGAACAATTTAAGCGCCGGGTGGGTGGCTTGTTCAATGGAAATAAGCGCTTTATTTTTTTGCGCGTCGCCAATGCTAAACTCAGTGAGCCCCAAGTTAAGCATTAAGGATTGAATTGCGGCGTCATTGCTTTGCGGGCCAATTAGTGCTAATAAGCCACCACCGTTAGCGACATACTCGACGACAAGTGGCACTTTAGAAGTCGGCAGCGAGCTGAGGTCAGATAAAATTAGTAGTTGCGCCTTGCTTAGTTCAGTCGCACTCAGTTGATGGGGGCCGAGTAAAATCGGTCGCAATGGGGCCTCGTCGCCTAGGTTTAAATAACCGAAAAAGTTAGAGGTGACATCGCCATTATTAAATTCGCTGTTATTGGAGCAAAGGATAGTATTAAGTTCGCCGACAACTTCGAAACCTAGACTTTGTTGGTCGTCAGCATGCAAGCCATCGCTGGCGATTTTCACATTAAGTTGACGCTTGCCAATTATTGATGGGCTGAAAGAATGGTGAAAATTAGTAACGCCGCGCGGCAGGACTTCAATTTGCTGCGCGGCGATGATTTTGCCATCAAGCGATAATTGCAGTAGCCGTTTTTGCGACTGAGAGGTGTAATTGTTTATTTGACAATCAAAACTCAAATCGCCGCCTTTAACTAGCACTTGCTTTGAGAGTTTTGAGTTGCTGACCGACATATTCGCAGTCGAGCCGTTGCCAGCATTAATGTAATTTAATTGAATTGGCTGCGCAGAAAACTGGCTTAGCGCAGTGGCGATTTTCGATCCGTCAAACCACTCATTACTTTGAAAATCGCTGATGATAGTAAGCCGTACTTCACTGCCACTCATTGCAAGCTCAGTGATGCTCTCGTCAGCCATTTGGATGGCATCGAGCCAGGCAGATCTGGCATTGCCACATTTTTCAATGCTGGCAGTGGCGCGCAGGCAATTGTTAATACTGCCTGCGACCAAGGTTTGGGCGCGATTGCCCGCAATAATTAATGCGCCGCGGTCTCGAGAGTTGTCTAGTTGGCTGAAGAGTTCGCGCGCAGCCTGAGTGGCATTTTCAAAGGCGGTAATGTCGCCGCTGAACTGCTGCATTGACATCGAGCTGTCAAGGACTACAACTTCAAGTTGGGGCGGACGAGAAACATCTAGCAGGAGGGCATTAGTGTTCGGTCGCGCTAATGCCAAAATAATTAGTAGCACAGCTAAAGTGCGTAGAATAAGAAGCAATAAATCTTGCAGTAATACACGTCGCCGAGTTCTTTTGATTGCATTACGCAAAAAAACAGTCGCAGCGAATTTTACTTGAACATAACGCTGGCGTTGCAGTAAGTGAATAATTATTGGCACTGCAGCCAGGGGTAACATCCACAAAAAAGAGCTGAAGGAAAAAGTCATTTAACTCTTTCGAGAAAGCTTGGAATTGCGCGACGCCAAAACTTGAAGGATGTTTTCTTCGACACTTGCATCACTTCGCAGTCGTCTAAAAGTGCAACCCACCGAGCGCACACCCTGCCTGAGCAGTTGGGCGTGCTTCGAGAATTCGTGGCGGTAAGCTTCGGCTATCGCCATAGGGTTGGCCTTTAATTGCAGGTCATCTTCAAGTCCTTCGAATTGGCTAAGTTCGGTAAATGGAAAATCAATTTCGTCAGGGTCAAGCACGCGCAAGGCCCACAAGTCGTGTCGCTTGCTACTAAATGAGCGCGCGCAGCGAATAGCCAATGCGGACTCATCTAAGAAATCACTCAGCCAAATAACAATGCTGCGTTGATGAATATGCTGGCTGAAATCGAGCATCGACGAGCTGCTATCGAAGTCGCCTGTGGCTTCGACGCTTACCAGCAATTGGCACATTGCTTGCCAGTGAGACATGCCTCGTGCAGGCGGCAACAGCAGTTGCGTGCCACTAGCAGACTGTATCGCCAAAGCAAAGCGATCATTTTGTTGGCAGGCAATGCGTGCTAGGGCTGAAATTACAAAAGTAGAATATTCTAGCTTAGATAATTCACCGCCGTATGACATAGATTCGGACGCATCTAAAACAAAGTAAATACAAAGATCAGTCTCTTCTTCATATTCGCGCACAATGTTGCGATCACTACGCGCCATTAAGCGCCAATCGAGGTGACGGACATCGTCGCCCGCCACGTACTCGCGGTGCTGGGCAAAGGTGGTGCTGATTCCACGCAGCGATGAACGATGCATGCCTTTTTGTACGCCATCGACAGCCGCTTGCGCGCGCAATTGCAGACGCTTTAATCGCGCTAACAGTTGCGCGTCATGCACCAACACTTGCTTAGGCATTGAAACTAGTCGAATGCGCCGCTGTGAAATCGATTAGTTGTTCAACGATGCTATCAGAATTTAGACCTTCTGATTCGGCAGCAAAGTTAAGTGCCACGCGATGCCGCAGAGCTGGCTTGGCGATTGCCTGTATGTCGGCAATGCTGGCATGGTTTTTGCCATTTAATAATGCCCGCGCTTTAGCTGCCCTAACTAGCGATTGTGATGCGCGTGGGCCGGCACCCCAAGTCACGTTAGCGTTAATGAAATCAGGGGCATTATCTCCTGGACGGCTATTGCGAGTTAACGAGACTGCGTAATCTAAGACGCTATCCGCAACTGGAATACTTTTGACTAATTCTTGCAGAGCAATTAAATCTTCACTATTTAAAACTTTTTCAATAGCAGCATTTACATCGCCCGTAGTGCGCCGCAAAATCTCAATTTCTTGGTCGGCGCTAGGGTAATCAACTTTAATGAAAAACAAAAAACGGTCGAGCGCTGCTTCGGGTAGAGGATAGGTGCCTTCTTGTTCGATTGGGTTTTGCGTTGCCAATACGAAAAAAGGATTTGGCAGCGGCATAGTGTTGCCTGCAACAGTGACTTGGCGCTCTTGCATTGCTTCAAGTAATGCCGCTTGAGTTTTAGGCGGAGTACGATTTATCTCATCGGCCAACACGATATTGCTAAATAGTGGGCCGCGTACAAATTTAAAACTGCGCTCTTTGGTTTGAGAGTCGGAATGCAGCACTTCGGCGCCAGTTATATCTGCAGGCATCAAATCAGGAGTAAATTGAATTCGAGTGAACTCTAGGTCGACCGCTTCGGCAAAACTTCGTACCAGCAAAGTCTTTGCCAAGCCAGGGACGCCAACTAATATTGCGTGGCCTTGTGCGGCAATCGCAATGCACAGTTGTTCAATCACTTCGTCTTGGCCAACGATTACGCGACCGATTTGCGAGCTTAATTGTGAATAGGCTTCGGCGAATTTAGCCGCAGCCTGCTGTTGTGAGTCGGGGATGTTAGTCATTATTTTGCATACGTTCACGCAAGGCTCTTTGTTCGTTAATCTTTTCTATAGCATCTGGGTCGGTGCCAAGATATTCAACGCGGAGTTGCGAGTCTTTGAGGCGCTGTTGCGCAACTTGAGCTTTGTGCTGCTCAATTTTTTCTTGTTCGCGCACCTGAATTAAGCTAACAGCTTTAGGTAAAACGAACATTATGCCGGCAAGAATAGCAATTAGCCATAGCACACCATCAGCAAATAGTGCCTTGCGCGGAATCTTAGTTGTGGTCACTTCAATTAGAGCGGCATCGCATTGCCGTACCGAGCTGAGCTACCTAGCCATTCTTCAATGCGCAGCAGCTGATTATATTTTGCAACACGATCAGAGCGACAAGGGGCACCGGTCTTTATTTGACCCGCACCAACAGCAACCGCTAGGTCGGCGATTGTGGTGTCTTCGGTTTCGCCAGAACGATGAGAAATCACCGCTGTGAATCCGGCTTCGTATGCAACGTCAATAGCGCGCATAGTTTCAGTAAGAGTGCCAATTTGGTTCAATTTTATTAGAATTGAATTTGCCTGACCACCATCTATTCCGTGCAACAGTCTCTGAGGATTAGTTACAAATAGGTCGTCGCCAACAAGCTGGATGTCGTCACCTAATTCGTCAGTTAGTAATCGCCAGCCATCCCAGTCGTCTTCATCTAGGCCATCTTCGATTGAAACGATTGGGTACTGCGAGCACCACGATTTATACATTTCAACCATTTCTGCTGATGACAACGGCTTTTGTTCGAAAGTATAAACTCCGTCTTTATGGATCTCTGCCGCTGCAACATCAATGGCGATTGCCATTTGCTTTGGTCCTGCAACAAGCCCTGTATCTTCGACCGCTTGAATCAGCAAATCGATAGCGGCTTGATTCGATTTTAGGTCGGGGGCAAAGCCGCCCTCGTCGCCAATCGCGGTGGAGAGTCCTTTGTCGCGTAGCAAGGACTTTAGTGAATGGTAGCTTTCGGTGCACCAACGTAAGCCGTCAGTGAAGCTGTCGGCACCCCAAGGTTGAATCATGAATTCTTGAACATCGACATTGTTGTCAGCGTGTTCGCCACCGTTGAGTACATTCATCATTGGTACTGGCAAGCGGTTGGCCGCTGCACCGCCCAAGTAGCGGAACAAAGGCAATCCTGAATCATCGGCAGCAGCGTGAGCAACTGCAAGTGACACTCCGAGTAGGGCGTTGGCGCCTAAAGCGCTTTTGTTGTCAGAGCCATCTAGCTCGATCAAGGCGCGATCTACTTCTTCTTGCTCGTCAGCGCACATGCCGGTAAGCGATTTAGCGAGTAAGTCGTTTACATTTGCCACAGCTTGACGCACGCTCTTGCCACCATAGTTTTTGTCGCCGTCACGCAACTCGACAGCCTCGTGCACTCCGGTAGAAGCACCGGATGGCACAGCTGCACGTCCGGTTGCGCCGGTAGATAAATCGACTTCAACTTCAAGAGTTGGGTTGCCGCGGGAGTCAAGGATTTGACGACTGTGAATTCTTATTATTTCGCTCATGGTGATGCCTTTTTTTTAGGGCTTATATCTTAACTTACAGCGGTCGATGTTACACTACGCAACAATGTTTAGTTTGACCGACATCGATTACCGTTATGGCTCACAAATCATCTTTGACGAAGCTTCGTTAAAGGTCGATAATGGTTGGACTGTTGGCTTGATTGGCCCAAATGGTTCTGGCAAAACTACCCTTTTTCGTCTGCTTACTAAGCAAGAGGTAGAAGAAGCAGGCGTCATTTCCGTTCCTGGCGGCACGACTATTGGCTACTTTAATCAAAAAGTAGGCGAAATGCACGGCTGCAGCCCAGTCGAGCAGGCCGTGCGCTGCGCCGGGCGAGTTGCCGACTTGCGTGGCGAGCTGGCTGATCTCGAACTAGACTTGGCTGACCCTGATAAATTTGATGATCTCGACCGCATTATGGTCAAATACGCCAAAGTTCAAGACGAATTCCAGATTTTAGGCGGGTACGATGTAGAGGCTAGGGCGCGCGAAGTCCTTTCTGGGCTAGGGTTTAGCGAAGAACGCATGGATGGCGATGTCGGCGTCTTATCTGGCGGCTGGAAAATGCGGGTAGCCCTTGCTGGCATTCTTATTCAACAACCTGATTTGCTTTTACTCGACGAACCAACCAACCACCTTGATATCGAATCCATCATGTGGCTCGAAGGGTTTATTCGTGATTATAAGGGGACAGTGGTAATGACTTGTCACGACCACGAATTTATGAATCGTGTGGTTGATAAAATTGTTGAAATCGACCAAGGTAAGTTGCGGGTTTTCCCCGGAGACTACGACTTTTATCTTGCGCAGCGCGAGCTAGAAGATTCACAGCGTCAAGCTGCTTTCGAACGCCAACAGGCGCATGTCGAGCGCGAACTAAAATGGATCGACTCATTTCGAGCAAAAGCACACTCTTCTTCGCAGGCTCAATCGCGGTTAAAGCGCTTAGACAAGCTTGATATAATCGAGCCACCGCGCTCCCGACGCCAGAAATTGGTGTTTAATATTCCAGAGCCACCGCGCTCAGGCAATGATATTTTTGTGGCCGAAGAAATCAGCAAAGCCTTTGGCGACCTAGTTGTCTATTCTGATTTAGATATGCATGTACGACGCCTCGAACGCTGGGCTTTGCTTGGCATCAATGGCGCAGGTAAATCTACATTGCTGAAAATAATTATGGGCGAGCTCGATGTCGATAGCGGATTATGTAAGTTAGGTGCATCGCAGCGCATCGGATATTTCGCTCAGCATACCACTGAATTATTGCATCCGAAGCAGACAGTTTACGACACCATGCAAAGTGAATTTCCCGGCGAAAGTGTAGGCACTCTACGCACTTGCCTGGCGTGTTTTGGCTTTGATGCAAATGATATGGACAAAGTCACGCGGGTGCTGTCCGGAGGCGAAAAAGCGCGACTAGTTTTGGCTAGAATGCTGTTTAAGCCGCCTAATGTACTAATTCTCGACGAACCAACTAACCACCTCGATATCGAGTCTAAGCAAACATTGCTTGAATCTCTAGAGAAATACCAAGGTACGATTATCTTCGTTAGTCACGACCGACATTTTTTAGACGCGCTCGCAACTAATGTTTTAGAAATCGACGGCGGCAGTGCCAAGACCTTTCATGGCGGCTATCAACAGTATGTTGATTTCACTGGTCATGTTGCACCTGGCACCTAGTTACTTGGTAAGTATCTTGTTGTTTTTCCAGTCAAAGACAGCAGACATTTTAGTACCTTGGCGCGTCCATATTATTTCGCGAGTATCTTTGTTGTCAGCTAGCGCTTTACGTAAATCAATTAGCGACTTTATTTCGTTGCCAGCAACGCTAACAATAATGTCACCGACCTTGATGCCGGCTTTAACCGCTAGACCATTTTCAACTAAATCGTCGACAGCCATTTCGTTATTTAAGTAAACTCCTATGGCGTGGCGTTGCGGGCGATTATTTTCTTGAGATTGGTTGAGAATTTCGCGGGGTAGGGCCTGATTCATATTTGCCATACGCCAGGCACTGCTCGCAATAACTCGCACTGAAGCAAATTGATATGCTGGCACAACTTCGTCAATTGTGTCGTATTGGGTGTGGTGAATGTAGGTGTAATTAGCGTCGCCACTTTGCTCCCAAAAGAACCCGGGAACACCAGCCGAAAGGTAAGAATCGTGATCGCTGCCTACGCCACGCGGAAGACGCTTTACATCAATTATTTTGAAACGCAAATCTTCGTCTTCTAGTTCGGCCGTATGCCCAATGATAGGGGCAAAAACCTCATCAAAAAGCGGCTTTAAGTCGGTTGTAGCCTGAATTCCGGAGCAAGTATTAGTGCCGCCGTCATGCACGAGAACAGCTGAAATAATTTCGTTCTCTTCAGGGTGCTGTTTAATGTATGCACGCGAACCCAACAGACCTTGCTCTTCGCCTGACCACAGCATAAAGCGGATAGTGCGTCGTGGCATTACACCTAGCTCATCAATAGTCTTTTTTAGCACACGCGCTGCTTCAAGAGTAGTGGAAGTGCCGGTGCCATTATCTTGAGCACCACGCGCGCCGTCCCAGGAATCGATGTGGCCGCCAACGATTATGATTTCATCTGCCAAATCAGTGCCAGGGATTTCAGCCAACACGTTGTAAAGTGGAATGGGGCCTGCAGTGAATGTTTGCTCGATGTCGAACTCTAGCTCGACTTCGTCGCCGTCTTTTGCCATTTGATGAATTTCAGCAAACTGGTCTCTGAGTAAAACTATATTTATTTTGTCAGGCAGGCTGTCAGGATCAATTTTGTAACGTCCGCGCGTAAGCAGCAACCCAGATTTTCCGGATGGCTTGATCACCCCAGCAAAACCTTCGGCCAAACACATTGCGCCAAACTTGTCACGCAAGCTATCGCCATCGGGGTTGTTGAACCGAGGACTATACTTAGTTGTAGAGCACATTATCCAGGCGTTGCTTAGCTTGCCGCTAAGCGCTGCTAATTCTTCGGCGTTTTTGGGCGCAACAAAAGCTGGACCGCTGACTTTTCCGGCAGTACCGGGTGTCCAGGAATTTGTGTTGAACGATAATTCCATTTTGCGCGGCGACGTAAGGGCGCCAACGCTTAAGCGGCGGTCAAACCCTACCGGGAATGTTCCCCATTCTTCTAGGCGTGAATTGCTTAAACCAAAGCTGTCAAATTTTGCTTGAGCCCATTCGCAGGCTTCGGTTAAATTCTGCGAGGATGTAAGACGTGGGCCAATGCCATTCGACAATTCGTCGAGAATACTCATTACCTCGAGATTATCTTCAGTGATTGAATAAATTGAGTTAACAACTGCATCATTGTCGCTTAGACCAGTTAGAGACGGCGATTGTTGCGCGAAGAGGGGCAGAGACAGGCAAGCCGCAAGGCTAACTGCTAGTGAAATGCGGGTGATTATTGAGGTCATGTTATGTGTTACGGAGAATGGTCCACTAGGATAGAATATTATCCGTGAATTTGCACCCTCGCTCTTCTCAAGTTTTGGCACCACAAAACCTAGTCACCTTAGGTAATCTTGCGTGTGGGGTAGGCGCAATTCTACTTTGCATCATTGGCATCCTCGAATCCAACCCGGAAAAGTTGTACCAAGCAGCTTTATGGTTAGTCTTGGCGGAATTCCTCGACGGTGTAGACGGAAAAATTGCCCGCATGACCGGCACAGCAAGCCCACTAGGTGCTCAGCTCGACTCGTTGGCTGACGCTATTACTTTTGGCGTGTCGCCAGCAATTTTGGCATTTAGCATGTGGCATATGTTTAGCGAGCAATTTGGGCTAATTCTGCATCCTCGCTTGTTGATGGTGGCGCCAATTGTATATTCGGCGTGTGCTGTGTTGCGATTGGCGCGTTTCAATGTAGATCACGAAGAAGATAACCTGCAAAAAGAAAATGTACGCTTTGTTGGATTGCCTTCTCCAGGAGCAGCGGGCATGCCAATATCTATGGCCTTGCTATACTTCGGAATTTCCGATATAAAGTTTGTAGATGTCAGCGATTCGGTAATTCATTTAGTTCGCGAAATCCTGTTGTACTCAATGCCCTTGGTGCTAATCCTCATGGGCGGGCTGATGGTTTCGCGTGTTCCGTTCCCGCACTTCTTCGCCTGGATGACACGCTCGAAGAGGCCTGTGGCTACATTGGCAAAGTTCATTTTCTTGTTCGGGTTTATGTTTCTTGAACCTGAGGCTTGTTTGTTTGTGTTTTCGTTTTGCTACACGGTCGTGCCATTACTTACTCAGTTCCTTCCTTCGCGGCGTAATTCTCAATGACCGTTGTTTACCTTGGCCTTGGTTCAAATCTTGGCGACCGCGAGTTGCTTTTGAAAAACGCAGTATCCGCCTTAACCCAAATAGACGGTGTCGCCCAACTTAAATTGAGTTCAATTATTGAAACTTCAGCAGTTGGCGGACCTACCCAGCCAGACTATTTAAACGGCGTTGCAGAGCTCCATTGCTCAATCAGCGCACATCAGCTGCTGCAACACATTCAAGCTATCGAAAGGCAAGGCGGACGCCAGCGTAATGGTAAAAACCATCCTCGGACAATTGATATTGATATTTTATTATTCGGCAACAGTGAAATTAACACTCCAGAGTTGGTAGTACCGCATCCCCGAATGATGCTTCGCGATTTCGTTTTGCAGCCGCTGTCCGAGTTTTTGCCGGAGTATGCAAGTCATGTTACAGCTAAAGTCTAGACAGCAGCTTAATGATTTTTTACCAACAGAAAACGTTGGTTTTGTGCCTACGATGGGGGCGCTACATGAAGGTCATTCATCTCTCATCCGTCGCGCACGCCAAGAAAACAGCTGCGTAATAGTTTCTATTTTTGTAAATCCGTTGCAGTTTAATGATGTCGACGATTTAGCTAAATATCCACAGTCAATGGTCGACGACATCAACTTGTTGACTAAATTAAAGGTCGACGCAGTGTATTTGCCTCGATTTGCAGATATATATCCAGAGGGCAAAGACATACAAATGTTAAGTGGCGGCGCTGCTTCATTAACCTTCGAGGGCGAAGCTCGCCCTGGACACTTTGATGGCATGTTGACAGTGGTTCAGCGCTTGATAAGTCAAGTTCGCCCACAACGCGCCTACTTCGGAGAAAAGGATGCCCAGCAACTATGCCTAGTTCGCAAGCTGTTCCTTGAGAATGATTTGAAGTGCGAAATAGTTGCTTGCGCCATTGTAAGAGATGACAAAGGTTTGGCCCTTTCTAGCCGCAACGCCCGTTTATCCAATTCAGCCCGCTGCCATGCGCTTGCACTGTCCAAAGCACTTGCTGCAGCGCAAACTAGCTATAACGGTGGTGAAAAACATGTTGCGTCGATACTCGGTGCAATGCAAAAACATTTATCGCACCCTGAGATAAAAGTTGTTTATTCCGCAATTGTAGATGACCAGAGTTTTGTTGAATTAAAGAGTGTGGTGAACGCACCTTCGCGTGTTATTATCGCTGCGGTGATAGATGGCGTCCATCTTCTCGATAATGTTTTGCTTCATACGAATTAATGAATACCGCTTTTTACATTGATGCTCCGGCCAAAATTAATTGGCATTTGCAGGTTGTAGGCAGACGCAGCGACGGATTTCACGAGTTGCTTGGTTGCTTTGCTGCACTCGATTTATGCGATAGAGTTATCGCCGAGCCAATGCCAACAGCGTCTAAGTCTTGCATTCAGTTGCTTTCGTCTTCGACACAGCCCCAGCACTTTCCTTTAGATCCGCATAATTTGATTTTACGAGCCGATAAATTGTGGCGAGAGAGTGGTGGGATAGCGCCGGCAATCGCTTGGTGCGTCGAGAAAAACATTCCTGCTCAGGCGGGCCTTGGTGGTGCTTCGACAGATGCAGCAGCAGCATTGATGTTATTGCAAGAGCACGCAATTAGCCGTTTACCAGATTCAGCAATCGAGCACCTTGCATCTTCGCTAGGGTCAGACGTGCCGTTTTTTCTGCAGTCAAGCAGCCCAGCGTTGATGGCGGGCCGCGGCGATATATTTGTTTCAGATATAGACTTGCCAGCGCAATGGGTGGTGTTAGCAATCCCTGATTTTGGAATTAAGACACCTGAGGTTTTTGCTGAATTAAATGCCCCAGACTTTACTGGCGCTCAAGTCATCGAAGCGAAAATATCTCGCAATCCTGGGCCAAACCAACTGTTTGAACCGGCAATGACTGTGCAGCCTAAGCTGCGGCGATTCGCTGCACAGATATCATCTATCGCTCCGTTTCATTTAAGTGGCAGTGGTTCGACTATGTTTGCGGCATTTTCTGAATTCGACTATGCCAATGAATGTGCTGTTAGCATAAATAATCTTTGCGAAAAGGTCTTGGTTTCAAGAATAATTCCGGGCCAGGTGCTTGGCAATGTAAAATCTATTTAATGACCACAGTTTCAATAATTGGCCGCGGACGTGTTGGCAAAGTACTCAGCCTTGTGCATCAGCAATGTGGCGATAGCATAGTCGAAAATGGAGAATGGGTCATCTTTGCTGTGCCTGACGATCAATTAGCAAATGTCGTTGAAGAGTATTCCAAAAGCGCGGCGATGGCTTCGGCAAAGTTTTGCGCACACGTTAGTGGGTTGTACGACCATACAATTTTGCAGCCGTTGGCAAATGCAGGCGCTGAAATTGCAGCATTGCATCCGATTATGCAATTTGGCTCAGCTACTTCAGATATTGAAAATCTAGCGAAAAGTTTTGTGAGTTACAGCGGTCAAGATAGTGCGCTGCAGCTTGCTACCGCGGTAGTGCAATGTTGGCAAGGGAAGTTAATTGAACTTAAACCAGGCTCTGATCGCCGCCAATACCACTTGGCTCTATCATTAGTTAGCAATCATGTCACGGGTTTGTTAGCTTGGGCAAATGAGTTGTTGTTGCCGATTCTTGGCGACGAAAGCGCAATTATCATTAAGCAAATGGCAGCGCGCGCCGTTGAGGTGGCCGATGGCGAAGATCCCATGAATTCCCTGACTGGTCCTGTGGCGCGGGGCGATCTAAAAACTATTGCCCAGCATTTGCAGTCTTTAGATGTCGAGCAGGCAAGGAGATATGCCGGCTTGTTGCTAAATTTACAAACATTAGTCGCCGAGCGCAGTGAATAGTTATCCTGCTACCGCGCTTGCTAAGCAATTAGCATTGTCTATCTTCGTCGAAAATTCAGACGTCTTGCGGCAGCAGTTAAATGGCTTGGTTGATGTCGTCGCTACAATTGAATTGCGGCTTGATAATGCACCAGCCGAATTAGATTTAAATGCAATTATTGCTGGTTATCCGCAGTTTGTTTTTATCTTATGTAACCGTGCCGCACCCCAGGTTGATTACGACGTAGATGCTTCAGAGCGCGTCTATGTCGATTGGCCCAACGATAGTGAATTGCCGCAGTCATTAAAGAGATTTAAGGTAATCCATTCGTGGCATGCGCACAGTGCCAAGCAGAATAATAATCTGTCACAAATCGCTGCTCAATTGAGTGGTTTGAGGCGCGCTGGCGATTTGTGCAAAATGGTGCAATGGTGTGACTATGTAGAAGATTTCGAATTGTACTCAGAGATTGATTTGTGCTTCTCACAGGGCGCTGCAGCTCAATTTTCTCGGGTAGTTTCACTGATTAACGAGGCACCATTTATGTATGTATGTTTGCCTAATTTGCAGACCGCAGTCGGGCAATTTGATTTGCCAACAGCGCTCGATAGATTTAGCAATGGCATTGGCCGCCACACCGAACTCTGCGGAGTTGTCGGTGATCTAAATGTAGTGTCTTCCCAGAGCCCGCAACTGTGGCATGCTGCAATGAACGAAGCGCATCCGCAGCGGCAGTTCGCATATGTGCCGTTGCCAGTGAATAGCACCTCAGCTTTTTTAGAGATAATTGATGCCTGCGAATTTAAAGCGTTATCAATAACTAACCCTCATAAGCGTTGGGCTGACTCTTTTGCAAGTGTAAAGAGTGGCGTTGGGGTGGCCAATTTTTTATTATTACAGCAGCAACGCTACCACGCAATTACTACCGATGGAGTAGGTGCATTGCAAACTTTGACGAACCACGGTTTCACCGACAATCATAAACTGCTAGTCATTGGCAATGGCGGAGCTGCAAAAAGCGTAGTGCAATTAGCCATTGACCACGATTTGTCAGTCGCAGTTGCAGCACGCCGTCCACAGCTTAGTGGCGATTGGTCTTGCCCGAGCTTTTCGTTGGAAGAGGTCAATTTAGGTGATTACGATGCTTTTATACAGGCCACTACTTTGGGCAGCGAACAACAACCCGGATGTATTCTGTCCGCGCAGTCATTGCCTGCTGGAGCGCTTGCTTTAGACATGGTTTACCGCCCGCTCGAAACTGAGTGGCTATTGCGGGCAACTGCAAGTGGGGCGGTTGCGATTGCTGGTGTTGAAATGCTTGTCGAACAATTTCAGGCGCAGTTTCAGTTGTATAACGCGCGCTCGCCCTTGGTGTTAATCGGCATGCGCGGTAGTGGTAAAACTACTCTTGGCGCGGCAGTTGCCGATTTTTTGAATATACAGTTTCTAGACATAGATCAATTGCTCGAACAAGAATACCAACGTGAAATTTCAGAATGGCTAACTAGCGATATAAATTCGTTCCGTGATTGTGAGTCGGAAATGTTAGCTGCTGCGATGCAAATGCCAAATTGTGTGATTGCTACTGGCGGAGGAGTGGTTGAGACTGCGGCGGCGCGCGAATTGTTAGAATCACACCCTTCGGTGATTTGGCTGCAGTGTTCTACTAAAGAATTAATTGCGCGACAACAGCAATGCAGACGTCCTCCGCTTGCTGATTTGAGTTTAGCCGACGAGGTCAAAGAGCTATTAGCCCAACGCGAGACATGGTACGAGAAATGTTCTTCTGGCGCGGTTGATACTTCAACTTCTCTGGCTGATTCTGTCGAACAAGCATGTTCTTTTTTATAAACTAGTGACGTGCTAAGTATTGCCGTCCTGTCGCTGTGTGCGCTGCCCCAAGAAATTGTTGAGCCAGCGCCAGCGCTAGTTGTTAGCCACGAGCAACAACTGGCTGATTTTATCGACGAGGCAACAACCTCGCAGTCCGCGAGTGAGCTGCGTAGTCAGTTGCGTAATTTAAAAACAAAGTGGCCAGCGTTGACCGCACGGCTGATAGAGGCGACGCTTCTCTCTCAGCCAGAGAACAACTCTAAAATTGCCGCTGCCGTGCGTTTGGCCGGCGAACTCGGAGATGCCAACGAAGATCTGTTGCGTCGCCTGGTGGTTTTGCTCGATTCTCGACAGTTTGCCGCTGTCTCAAGAGCTGCTTTGTCTTCAATTTGCGGCCGCGAGTTCGCCGATAGCGAAGCCTTTGAGATGTGGTATGCCACCGCCGCAGGACAGTCACGCGAGCAGTGGCTTGAAACAGTATTGCAAGAACAGTGGCAGCAAGAAGAACAACTTTGGCAGCAACGCTTGTCGCAATCAACTGAAATTGCTGTCATCACCTTGGCGATGCAGCATCGCCGTCGCGCAGTTCGTGAAATTGCTTTTGCCTCACTCGCGAATGTAAACTTGTCAGAACTAAAAGAAAAAGATTTAGCGGCAATCAATTCGGTTTTTGCAATGGTCTTCGACACCGAGCGTGACTTGCAATTACGGCTGCAACTTTTGCAACAAGTTCCGCGTTTTGTTCTCGAGCGCGAGGCGACATCCATGTTAATGCGCGCGATTGAAAAAGGTAAACCAGTCGAAGCGACAGAGGCATCACGGCAGCTGGCATTTATTAGCCCCAAGCCATTTGCGTGGCAAGCACTATTGCGTGCACTTGACGGGTCGTATTCTGCCATTGATGCCAGCGAGCCTCGGCTTTCAACTGATATCGCAACCCGCCTAGCTCTCTGGACAGGATTTAGCTCGCTCGAAGTGCGTCCACCAGATATAAAGCAATCTCAGGTAGATCTGCTTTTGCAGCGCGGCCTTGGCCAAGAAGCCGAAGACGCTGTCCTTGAAAAAATTTATGTGTGTACCGGCCGTCATGCTGGCGTCGATTTTTTGCCAATTCTCGAAGCGGTAGTTTTTGATGCTAACAATAGTGCTCTGCATCGTAGTGCCGCCTTGCTTTCAATGACTAGTGTTGCCGAGCGCAGCCCTAATGCTACATTAATCACAAAATTAGCTAGTAGCTTGCTTTCAGATCCAGAAGTTCAAGTGCGAGCTCAGGCAATTGCATCGTTGCGTAAATTAAATCCAGAGGGCGGATTCGATTTGTTAGCTGACCGATTAAGCCAAGAAACACAAGTAGTTGTGCAAAAACAATTGCTCAGTTCTCTTGCTCAACAGCGTAGTACCGCCATTATTGACAAACTGCTAGTGTTTGTGCCAACTGTCGAATTGACCGAGTCTTACTTGCGAGCATTAACTTATCAAATAGATAACGACATCTCTTTGCTAGCCACGGCCATTGATTCTCTATTGCCGCGTCAAGATTTTCAAAATGCCGTTTTGTTGGTCCGTTCATTTCCATTGGCAAACCTTGGCGTAGACGACAATTCTAGGCTAAACGAATTGCATGCCACTGTTCTATCAGAGCATGTTCTCAAGTCAGGCCTCGATTCTTCAATGATGCTACTAAGCGACGATGCATTGTTGCGCCTCCATGAAATGCAGCAGCTCAACCCATCTGTGGGCAAGTGGCTCGTATATGAGCTCAGGCTTCGTCTATTACGAAACGAGGCTGCACATTGTATTGAAAAACTAAAACAGCTGGCAGTGTCTGATGCAACGGCAACTGCTAAGTGGTCGTTGGCGCTTGACACTATGGCTGCTGCGGTCAAACAAGAAATCGTCGACGCTGTAAATATAATACGTCTTGCCATGCTAGGCGCCGAAGAGATGCCGTCCGAACTTGAATTCAGGGCTTCGCAATTATTTGATATTTCGACGCCACCTGAGTTGCGAGACCAAAACCCCAAACAAGACCAAGGCGCAGCCGATTAGTTCGCGTGGCGTGAAAGTTTCTGCCAGCAAAAGGTAGCCAAATAAGGCTGCGAATATGGCTTCGGTGCTCATAATAATGGCGGCGTCTGCCGGTGGGGCGTGCACTTGTGCAATTGCTTGCAAGGTAAATGCGGCTCCGATTGAGAAAAATCCGCTGTATAAAACAAGTGGTGCAGCATCTAGCCATGGCTGAAGTTGCCAGTCTTCAAATACTAAAGCATATGCGGTGCAAAAAACGGCGACTGTCAAAAACTGACGACTGGCCAATAGCACTGGCGGCACATATTTGGTGAGGTAGTCGAGTAGCAGAACCTGTCCGGCCCACATACAGGCGCCGAAGATGACTAAGAGATCTCCGGTTGAAATTTCGAGGTCATTGACGCTAAGGAAATACATGCCTCCTAAAACAAGAAGCGCGCCGGCCCATGTTTTGCCAGCTATCTTGTGAGACCACAGCGCCGCTAAAATTGGAGTGAGTATTACATATATACTTGTTAAAAATCCGGCTTTTGACGCGCTTGTGAATTGAATTCCTATCTGTTGTAGAACTGCACCAATTAATAAAATAAGGCCAAGAGCTAGGGTAAGCCAGCGGTAATTTTTAGATTGCCTCTTTGCTTTTGGGACTTGCCAAACAAATGGCTGAATACATAGCCATCCAAGAAAGAAACGCACGCCGGTAAACGCCACTGGCCCGATGTCGCCCATTGCTGCACGTTGCGCAACGAAGCCACTGCCCCAGATTGCGGCAGTGGCTAAGAGGAAAAGATCGGCTTTTAGGCGCTGCTTGGCAGCTGCGCTATAGGGTGCCACTAATAAACGTAGTCTGAATGCCGATAATGTTGTTTAAAAACCCGAGAACTGAAGTGAAGTCATCAGGTGAAGAATACATTGTGGTAATCGTTGCGCCATTTGGCACTAACTCTTCGGCAGCAGGTAGGTCGTCGCTAGGAAATTCATAGCCAAAAAGAACGAATGATTCGGCGTGAACAGAGAAACTCTCAGCCGAAGTCTGGATGCCAGAGCAGCTGAAAGTTAGTAGAATTGCAAGGAGTGAGAAGTATTTGATTACAAAAGGGTAATTGGTGCTTGTGGCAATTTCAAGTCAATAGTAAACTATGCGCCCTCAATCGCGGGGTGGAGCAGCTGGCAGCTCGTCGGGCTCATAACCCGGAGGTCACAGGTTCGAATCCTGTCCCCGCTACCAAATCAAAAAAGAGTTTTGCTTAACCGCAAAACTCTTTTTTTATTTGTAAAAACGGCCAACCCTAGATTCGAAAATGAAAGCTATTGGCTTTAGTTTTATCCTGCAAAAAAACGATATTGTTAGGGCGAACTTTGCCCGCAACAATTACTTCTATTCGCTTGCCAGCTTGCAACTGTAACTCGCCCAATACCTCGCAACCTTCGAGCGCGGTTTTCTTGCCCCCTGATGTTAAAACGGCAGAAAAACCCAATTGCACCAGCAATTCAAGGCTTTTAGGTAAATCATCACAACTGTCAAAAGCTTTGTGAAAAGTACAAGGTAAGGGTGCGCAGGCTTCAAGCAATAACCGGCAATCGTCAATTAAAATCTCGCCGTCAACGGCAAAGCCAAAGACAAACCCCGCTGCGCCGTGCTCAGCAAACCAGCGGGCATCATTGCACATTTTTGCCAATTCGGCGGGAGTCAGCCCAAAACCCGGGTGGCTTTCACGCAGCATCACGCGCACTGGTACTTGCTGCTGCTTGGCCACTGCAAGAAAGACATCACGATCAGCAGTCAAGCCGTCGTATTCGAGCTCGCGGCACAGTTCGAGCCGGGCCGCCCCCTCAGCAACAGCGCGTCGAGCCTGATTGGCGCTAACTACACAGCGCTCGACAATCATTTATTTGACCAATTCTAGATTACGAAACATATTAGCAGCCGCGTCTTCAGCAGCTATGGATGGCGAGCATTCGACGCCAATCGGTTTGTTATACCCGAGTTTTACTAATTCTTTCAATACTCTGGAATAGTTTATTTCGCCAGTGCCAGGCTCGTGGCGTCCAGGGTGATCGGCAAGTTGAATATAACCAACCTGATCAAATCCTTCATTTAAGTGCCCGCAAAGGTCGCCCTCGGAAATTTGCATATGGTATAAATCCCAGTTTATCTTAACCCAGGGCGAGTCAACTGCACGACATATTCTTAAGGCGCCTTCACTGCCATATAAACAATGCCCGTGGTGATCGCGGCGAATGTTCATTGGTTCAAGGATGAGCATGATTTCATTTTCAGCGGCAATGTCTTTCACTAAATTTAGCCCAGTAATTACATGGTCATGCATTTCGGTTTGCGACATTCCGTGCTGGTCATTTCCGGCAACTACCGTCATCATCGGAGCGCCTATTTGTTTTGCAGCGTCACAGGCTGCCGTTATTTCATCAACAAATTTTTTGTGGTTTTGCGGGTTATTCATGCCAGGGTTAAAGCCCCATGCAGTGAATTGAGTAATTTTTACCTGATGCTGCGCGCAGGCGTCTGCGATAGCGCCAAGATTTTTGTTGCGCCAAGGCCAAAATTCGACATGATTAAATCCCATTTCTTTGGCTTTGGCGATTCTATCCGTAAACGGTCTATCCGATAACCACATTTCTATATTTAGCGCCAATTCAAGCCGACTAGAGCGAGGAGCAGGGGCTGGGCAGCGTGAACTGCCTACAGCCAAAGGGTTTAGGGCCGAACTTGCACAGCTCGCCAATCCTAATTGCAGAAACCTACGACGGGTTGATTCGATAGTCATTTACTACTTTTAACACTATATATAGGCCAATTCTAGAATAAATGGTGTATATTTTACTGACAATCCCAATTAATAACCCCATGTCAAAAACTCTACTCTATTCCTTCGCCGGTGCATTTCTTGCAGCGCCGCTTCTTGCCCAAGACCCTGCCCCATCTGCGATGTGGCATTCCATTGGCGCTACCGATTACGCTAATCTCGGCGCAAAGCTAGCCGGCATTGGCGATTTGAACAATGACGGTCATACCGACTTCTTGTCATTGGCTCCTCAAGCCGACGTTTACAACTTCTCAAGCGCGGGCCGTGTTACAGCTCTTTCAGGCATCGACGGTAGTCAGCTCTGGGAATACGTAGGTTGGCAAGATGGTCAACACTTCGGTTCACTAGTTACATTCCCCGGAGACATTGACGGAGATGGCATCGACGACATAGTCGTTGCAGAACCAGACGCAAACTATAACAGTCTAATAAATTGCGGCCGCATTACGGGCGTTTCCGGAGCCAATGGCGCAGTTCTCTGGCAAAAGCACGGCGCATCTAGCGACGCCGAGTTAGGTCTTTCAGTGATTGCCATCGGCGATTCAAATGCTGACGGAATCGGTGACTTGCTGTTATCACAGCCAATGGCGTCCACAAATGGCTTGGTGCGCAATGGCGTGATCGAGCTTATCAGCGGTAATTCTTACGTAAACATCTGGACGGCCGAAGGTACGCGTGATGGCGAAATGCTAGGCTCAGCCAGTAAGATCGTCGATGACGTAACCGGCGATGGTTTACAAGATGTGATTTCTGGTTCGCCAGAGGCATCGACTAATGGCCATTACTTCAATGGCGTAGTAACCATGCTCTCGTCAGCAGACGGCTCTCAAGTATGGCAGCTCGAAGGTGGCGCTTCGTTGGCCAATCTCGGACAAGCAGTGACCTTTGGCGGTGACATCGACGGCGATGGCAGCGGTGATGTCGTTTTGCGTAGTCCGGGCGCATCGACCGGTGGGCTCTATGACAACGGCTCTATCACAGTTGTTAGTGGTGGCACTGGCGTGACTATGTGGTCTCAAGATGGACCGAGCCACGGCTCTGCTTACGGTTCTTCTTATAAGTTCGTCAGTGACATTAACGGCGATAGCGTTCAAGATATGTTGGTTGGCATCCCGGGGGCCTCAGTTAACGGAATGTCCGAAAATGGCACCATCCGCGCCTTATCTGGCGCAGACGGCGTCCAAATATGGGAAACTTCTGGTACTACCAACTTTGGCCAACTCGGGTCAAGCTTCATTATGCTAGGCGATGTTAACGCTGATGGTATTGAAGAATTTGCTACAGGTCTTGATACTGCTGGTACTCAGGGGCGCATCGATAATGGTTATCTTGAAGCTTATTCTGCGGCAACCGGAGTTATGTTGTGGCGTTTTGACGGCACTACTAGCGGAGAGCAGATGGGTAAAGTGACGATGTTGATAGACGATATCTCAGGCGACGGAGTGGCAGATATTGTTGTTAGTTCGCATTTGGCAGACGTTGCCGGATTTGGTGACAACGGCAAAATTACTGCTATTGCAAGTAATGATGGCCACCAGTTGTGGTCTGTTCATGGCGATGAAAACCAAGAGATGCTTGGCAAAGACATGAAGGCTTCATCTGATATTGATGGCGATGGCCTGAATGACTTGTTCGTGTTCTCTTCTCGTGCAGATACCCATGGTTTGCGCGATAATGGCATGATTAAGGCTCTTTCGGCCGGCGATGGTGGCACTCTTTGGCGCTACGATGGTGGTGACGATGGCGACCGCGTTGGCGAGGCACGCATTATTAGCTATGACCACGATTATGACGGCGCACAAGACTTAGTGCTTGGCAGCGGATTTGCTGCCGTTGGCGGTATGCTGAATAATGGCGCAGTGTTTGCCTTGTCTGCTGGCAAGAGTATGCGCTTGTCGGTTTCTAACTTTGTCTCAGGAGCTACTGCGCGTTTGACTTTGCGCGGAATGTTGCCTGGTGCTCGTGCTAATTTCTTTGGCACAATGTATGGTCCTGGCTCAACCGTTATGACTCAAGGTTTAACCTTGGCGCTTTACCCACCAGTTGTATTTCTGGGCGGTAAGATCGCAGATGCTAATGGTAGTGCACAAGTGAACAAGCGTATTCCGTTAGGCTATACCGGTCGCGTAACCTGGCTACAGGCTGCCCAGAATAATTTAGGCACCCACACTAACTCAAATATGTTGCAAGAGACCATTCGGTAGTCTTGTCAAATAAAAAAAAGCCGCCGGCTTGTTCCCCCTTTAATGGAAGATGCCGGCGGCTTGTTAGATAAATAGTTAATTGAGAGTTGAACTATGTTCACCTAATAGAGTGTGCAGAGGGCGAAACCTGACATCATTATTTGCTACTATTTAAGGTTTCTTCGAAGATGCGCGATATAATTCCAACAGCGGAGGGTTCTTGGAACAATTCGTGCCAACAATCGGGCCAGACCGTAATGCTTTTGCTTTGCTGCCCCCAGATTTTGTGAATTTCGCTAACCATTTCTGGGTCAACGATTGATTCATTTTCGCCTACATGAGCAAATAGTGGGGTTTTAGCAAGCGGCGCCATTTTAAAAACCTGCTCGATTTCTTTTTTCATTTCGATGTACCAGCGAGGAGTAACAGTGCCTACCCGAAGAGCATCGTTATTGAAGCGCTGAACAGCCTCGGGGTCGCTACAGAGCTCATTCATCGGTATTTCGCTGTCGAATGGCAGGCCAGGAGCAATCGCGCTGAGAATGCCCGAAAGCGCTTCTTTCCAGGCGGCAGGCTGAATGGAAACCCCGAGCAAGGGCCCGCTTACTGCAATTGAGCTTACTCGGTCTTGGTTACGTAAACCAAAACCCAAAGCCAATAAGCCTCCCATCGAGTGCCCAATAATCGCGTATTGTGCGGGCAGCAATTCGGCTACTGCATCTAGGTCGCAGAAATAGTCACTCCAGCGCTTTACGTGGCCGCGCTTACCCTCGGAAATACCGTGGCCGCGCAAGTCGACGCCGATAACCCGGACACCATTTTCGGCAAGCGTTTCGCCCACCAAGTGATAGCGTCCCATATGCTCACCCTGGCCATGGATTAACATCACGGACATAAGCGGTGTACCATCAGGACGCCATTCGTTAGCGGCCAACTGCAGGCCGTCTTTAGTTGTTATGTGGAAGTTGTGGTGCATAATCTCGGAAGCCAGCGTGAATAACGCCAAGGAGTAAAATTAGATTGAACATGAGTTTTTGATAGATGATCACTTCGCCAGAGCCACATCCACAATCGAATTGGAGCTGTGTGAATGCCTCGCCGGTTTCAGCCATCATCTCGAAGCTACGAATTAAAATCGCGCTGCTGAATACAATCAGAAGTAACGAAGTAATCAATGCCGCGCCACGTTTCCAAAAACCTATCGCTAAACAAACAGCTGCTAGTAATTCGGTGATTGGAATTGCTGATACAGAAAAGTTAAGCAAGCTAAACCACTCGCTAGGAATTAACTGATATTCGCGAATGGCTTTTAAGAATGCGACGGGGTCTTGCAACTTTTCAAAAGCATAGCTGGCGAGAATTGCCGCTACCCCAAGGCGAATCAATAAAGGTAAACGACTTTTCATTCTGTTAAACCAGTTGCGATGGGGTGACTGTTTTGTAGCCAATCATTCATTCCGCCTTCATAAATGTAAATACTTTCAAAAGCCACGTTGTATTTATAAACTAAATCGCGCGCTAAGAAAATGCTATCTTGGCAATCGCCACCCTTGCAGTATACAACCACTATCGGCGCTGCCAGAATGACATCGAGCAGGGGCTCGACAAGTTGTTGCTGGTTGTAATGATCGACCGCATACGAGCCAGGTATATGCGAGATTTCGTGTTCTGCTATCGACCGCGCATCAATCACAACGGCATAAGCATTTTCTTCGCGCAAGAACCCAAGATAGCTGACAATCTCTGCAGCATCAATAGTGTTAAATTCGTGTTCGTCGACAGCAGCCGGAGCATAGTTGACGCTTAACGACAACGCGCTAGGGTTAAACAGCACATTGCCAAGCGTTGCCAGGCAACACAGGCCGGCGAACAGTAGCGACTCAATTAAGATTCTATTCATTTACTTGCTAATGAAAATTGGATTAGAAGCAAAGTATAACTCGGGGTGTTCACATGCCCACCAATTACTAATTGGTTTTTTGCCATATGCTACACAAACCACCCACGAATCTTTTTTGACTGCATCAAGTTGCAAGCTGAAGGTTTGGTCAAATGCTTGTCCGCGATGCTCGTCGATGTTGAATTGCTCAACTATAATTCCGTTTACATAAACATCGACTCGATATACGTCAGCCCAAGAGGCATGTGCAATACGACATTTTAAAGTTAATGGCTTGTCACTCTGTTTAACCGTCTCGCCTGAGCCATGACCGTTAATAAATACTTCGCCAAACAAACCTAGCGCCGCACTCGAGTGGCCGTCGCGAATATTGCGCGCGATAGATTTTTCGCTTGCCTGAGTAGGCAAGTCGGTAGAGGACTTAACCCAAGTGCGGCCGTAACCAGTTGGCACATACACCGCATGTGAGTCAGAGGACCCAGCAGCCATTACATGGTTTCCAGCGTTAATCAGAGCAAACCAGTCTTTAATAGACACATCAAAAGGTGAGCCTTCGTCGTCACTATTAATCAGCTCGATGGCATCTACAGCAAGGTCGATGCCCGAAGTGAACAAGCCAGTCTGTTGATCTAGTTGCTGCACTCCAAATGGGCCTTTGGTGAAACTAGGCCAGCGCGGGTGATTAAGGATGACCACCTCGGCGCCCTTGTCGTGAATTTCTTTGTTAAGTTCGGCCCAGTCAGTAATGCTGGCATCAGGTATTGGCCCATCTGCCGGCAGGGGAAAGGCATTAAAGTGGCCAATGTCGGTTGACACTTCGTTGCCGATGATGTGTGTGTACTCGCCATTGACTTTATGCTTTTGCATGGTCGGGCGGTAATCTATCTGCTTATTATGATCGGTAGAAATTGCAATTTCAGTATGATCTCCGGCAAGGGTAATTATGCGCTCGTCGGTGCTCGCATCACCATGGCCACTATGTGTGTAGGTGTGCAAATGGGTATCAGCAGATAGCCATCCGCGGGTATCGACCTCGTGCTTTAGTTGGAATGAGAGGCTGTAGTCTTGGTCGCTTTTGGTGTCTGCCTTATGTTGTGCAATGCTAAACTCTGGGCCATGCGATGCGGTGAATATATATTCGCCGGATTCAATATGAACTTTGGCAACACCATTGAAGTCAGTGTACACCACGCCATTGCGAGTAGGGTAAGGCGACTCGTCAGCAAAGTGAGTTTTTGCGCGCTGGCCGTCACGGTTTAATATTGAAACTCGGCAGGCCAATGGCTTGTTATCGGCATCAGTGCAAGTGATGTTGACGGTGCGAATTTCAAAAATATCGTTATATGGCTCGTTTGACAGCGTAACCCTGCCAAAGGTTAAATCGTCACCACCTTTGGGGGTAGATAGCCTAAGCACATTTTTGCCCTTAACGACGATTCCCTTAGGCACCATAACCACAAATTCAGTTGGTTCGCCGGTGTGCTTAAGTTTGCAGATGGGTTGGTCGTTGATGCTCACGGTCCAGTCCGAATGTGCGTCGCGTGTAGTGAATGCTAATGCGCGTTGTGTGCCGCCGATGCTATCGTTAAAGCTTGCAGAGTATTCTCCAAGACCATCTGGTTTTGCAGCAGCTTCTGGCCACTCGGGAGTAGTGTTGTCGCCGAGGTGAATCATGCCCTCAATAATCAACTGACCAGGGAAACTATTCTGGTTTGAGTCCCTGCTGCTGAGGTTGCCGAGAATCAATGCCAATATGGCTATTCCAACAAGATGTAGTGAGTAAGTCTTTTGCATGACCTCATTCTACATTGGCAAGTCATGAAAAAAGCTCCTCACCCTAGAAGGATGAGGAGCAGTCGACAGTTAGACTGTCTTTCTGTTAACTATTAATTAGTTTACAGACTTCATGCCGTTTGACATAGCAGTTGAGTTAGATGGTGAAAGAGCACCTGTGTAAGCAACAGCTTGTGTGTACAAAGCAGCAGGAATTGAGCTTGGAAGGTTTGCACCCATTGAGCCACCTGTGCCCATTGGGAATGGACCTGCAGGCATAGATGTGTGGTTGATTAGCAATGTTGCAGAACCGCCAGCTACGATCGGAAGATCAGCTGAACCAGTTGAAACAAGCATAGCGTAGTCAGAAGCACCATCTGGGTTTGTTACAGCCCAACCAGCAGCTTGACCCGGACGGATCTCGCTAGTAACGGTCCAGTTAACTGAATCGTTTGCACCTGGGTTTGCTGGTGTGTAAGAAGTTGAGTCACTTACGTTACCTTGAAGTGCTAGGTCGAAGCTACCTTGAGCCTTTGCAGGGCCACCGAACCAGTATGCACCAAGATTTTCAGTGCCTAGAGGCATTGTCATGTCGTACCACTGGAAGTGGTCAAAAGAACCGTAACCAGGAACTGCACCACCCGTAATTGAGTCTAGCAATGGACCACCTGTGTTAAGTGGGTCAAGGTAAGTCATTGACCAACCCCATGTTTCCATCATGCCAGCAGCAGATTCTTGTGGAAGAGTACATTCTGCGCCACCTGAAAGGTCTAGCATAATGCCCCAACAAGCGAAACCAGCGCCTGATTGATCGCCTGGAAGACCAGTGATCGAAATAACGCATGCTTCGTTGCGGTTGTTAGCGTCTACCCAGCCTACAGGACCAGCAAAGTTTACTGAATCGTTTACTGCGTAAAAACGTAGCTCTGTATCAAGCACACCTGTTAGTGCAGTATCATCCATACCTGTGCAGTAGCCGAAGTTAACTCCGTTTACTTGCTCATTACCTGACACACCACGAGCTGCGAATGATCCGCCATCAGCGTATTCGTCAGTCGTCCATGAACCAGTGTAGTAATAGATTAGACCATCTTGGTTGTTGAAGAGAGTATCTGGACCAGAACGGTAAGCCAGGCTTGTAGCCTCGAAACCAGTGTCCATTTTGTAGATGCCTGTAGACGGTGCTACAGAGCGGTGAAGATTGCCTGCTGGAAGCTGGCTTTGTGCAGATGCACCAGCTGCTAGAGCTGCGATTGCTGCGGTTGTAATTATGCTACGAAACATTCAGTACTCCTGAAAAATTATTGAGTCAAAGGGAAATTGTTAGTTAGAACACCAAAAGAGGCGCCGAACGACGCTCCAAGGGGAATCTTTGGCGAACGCTCATTACCTAGTTGTATTACACAAACAAGGTTCTGTCTAGCATTCTTAGACAATTATTTCGGTTTTTTTGCAAAAAGTCTTAAGTTTTAACAGGCTTTTTTAGAATATTCCAAATTGTAGGAATAATGTGGAACATCATGGTTTGCTAGGCAAATAGGGTCTTTAAATGCCATTAATGGCTGTTTCTCCGCATTATTTTTGCTGGAATTTGCCTTATATCTTCAATAATCATGTACAGACTCGGCACAATCAGCAAAGTAATTACTGTTGCGAACACCACGCCAAACGCCACAGAAATCGCCATCGGGATCAAAAACCTCGCCTGAATACTCTTTTCGAGCAGTAGGGGAGTTAATCCTAGGAAGGTAGTAAGGGTAGTGAGCATGATTGCGCGGAAGCGGCGGGTGCCAGACTGCATTACCGCGTCAATAACGCTTGAGCCAGCGGTGCGCATGCGGTTAATTAGGTCGATCATTACTAGAGAGTCGTTAATCACGATTCCGCTAAGCGCTACCACACCTATTAAAGAGAACATAGATAGGTCGTAACCAAGGATGACGTGGCCACCAATAGCTCCGATCATGCCGAATGGGATGGCTGACATGATGATCAGCGGCTGTATATACGATGATAGTGGGATTGCTAGCAAGATGAAGATAACCAACAGCGCCAAGATGTTGGTGCGCATTAGCTGGCCGATAAACTCTTGCTGCTCTTCCTGCTGCCCGGCAAGATTGATATCTACATCGGGATGCGCCTCATTCAGTTGTTGAAAGCTGCCACTGGTTAATTTAGCTAATACGCTGTCCGGTGAGGTTTCGCGCTTATTGATTTGCGCCTGCACCCTGACTGAACGCTTACGCGAGAAGCGGGATATTTCAGCAGCGCCTCGCCCCTGACTGGTGGTTGCAACGTAGCTGAGTGGTACCCGGTCGCCACTTGGAGTAGTAATTAGCAGGTGATTTAGACTGTAAAGGGTTTCACGGTCGGCGCGAGGTAATCGCACATAGACATCGACTTCGTCGGCGTTGCGCTGAAACGACTGCACTAGTGAACCGTAATACGACTGACGGATTTGGCGCCCGAGCATGGCTAGGCTCAATCCGAGTGCCTCACCTTGTGGCAGCAATTCGAGTTTAATCTCGCGTTTACCCACTTTGTAGGTGTCGCTAACTTCGCGCACGCCTGCGATTTTTAGGAGGTCGGCTTGGAGCTTTTCTGAAACTACCAGTACCTCTGCTGGGTCTGACCCAGTGATGCGTAAATCAATGTCGCCTGGTGAAGAAATTAAATCGGCAGAGTAGCTGACGTTTTCTGCGCCGGCGATAGGCCCGATCAATGCTTCGAGTTTGGCGATAATCTCGTTGCCCGAAATGTCACGATACTCGGCACCAATAAGCTCGAGGTGAACTTCGGAAAGATGAGAACCACTTTCGGAAGATCCCATGCCGCCACCCGTTTGCTGTTGCTTGAGCTTGGTTGGTTGAGCGCCAATCGCAGTAGTAATACTTTCGATTACAGGTAGGCCTTCGCTAGTGAACAATTCTTTTTGCAATTGCTTGGCAGCAATTTCGCAACGCATGATGGCAGTTTCTGTTTGCTCAACCGGAACACCCAGCGGCATTTGGATGTCAACGATTACATTGTCGGATTCAATTTGTGGGAAGAAGTTAAAGTTGACGCGACCGCTGCTGACATAGGCAGTTGTAGATGTCAAAATCGCAATGCTAATGCCGAGGATTAAATACCTGTTTGGCATCGCCCAGTTTAGGGTGGGGCGGTACATGCGCTCGATCATGAATTCGATTATTCCGTCAGCCACACCTTGAATTTTAATCCACCATCCAGTTTTCTTTTCACCAACTTCACTGGGTAAATGTCTTAGATGCGCAGGCAAAATCAATAGTGATTCAATTAAAGAGAACACTAGCACCGCAATAACGATTAATGGAATGTTGCGCGAGAATTGCCCCATGTTGCCTGGCATAAACAGCATAGGGGTGAATGCGGTAATCGTGGTTAGCACTGCAAAAATCACCGGCTTCGACATTTCTTGGGCGCCTTCAATTGCCGCCTTTAAGCCATCCATTCCCTTACGTCGTTTCTCGTGAATGTTTTCAGCGACCACAATTGCATCATCTACCACGATGCCCAGCACGACGATAAACCCAAAAATGCTTATCAAGTTAATGGATACGTCGAACAGCGGCATCAAAATAATCGCACCCAAGAAAGAAACAGGGATGCCGAGTGTCGTCCACATGGCTACTCTTAGGCGTAAGAAAAAACCTAGTGCAATTAGTACCAGTAACAAACCTGATTTGCCATTGCGTAACATTAAATCGAGGCGACTGTTTAGAACTTTAGTGTCGTCTGATTTGATGGACAGTTGAATGCCGGCGGGTAGTTTTTGCTTGGCGTTGTCGAGAGCTTCGCGCACATAATCGGCGAGCACCAATGTTTCTTGATTGCCTACTCTAAACACCGATAGCATTGTCGCTTGTTTACCATTAAAGCGACTCTCTTGATCGGTTTCGGCGAACGCATCTTTGATCGTGGCAATATCACCTAGGCGCAGAGGTTGCCCGCTGGCTGAATTGCGAATCATGACTTGTGAAAAGTCGTTTGCATCAAAGGCTTGCCCGTTGCTGCGTAATAAGATTTCTCCTGAATCGGCAAATAGGCTGCCCCCAGGTATGTCAATCGAACTACGCTGGATGGCAGCAGTTATTTGGTCGATGCTTAAATCGTAGCGATTAAGCATGTCTTGGCTAACCTCAATGCTAATTTCAAACGCTGGTGCATTGCTTAGGGTTACTAGGGTAATGCCAGGGTGCGCGAGTAATTGATTTTCGACAATGGTTGTTGCTTTACGCAATTCAAGCTCGCTGGTGTCACCCCACACGACGACGTCCATAACTTTGCCTATTACGTCGAGTAGCTTGACTTGCGCGCGCTCGGCATCTTGCGGAAAATTGTCGATGGCGTCGACGGCAGTTTTTACATCGTTAAGAATGTTGTTGCGGTCGACGTTGTCAAGAAATTCGACGGTGACCACTCCTATGTTTTCTTTGGCCACCGAATTAACTTTATCGACGCCGGATAATCCTTGCACCGCGCGTTCGATCGGCAGGCAGATTCCTTGTTCAACTTCTTCGGGAGCAGCTCCGGGGTAAACCACGCTAACAATCGCCGACTGCACTTCGACCATTGGCACTACTTCTTGTTTGAGCGTTCCGATAGTCATGGCGCCCATAACGATGGTGCCGATCATGAGCAAGTTGGCGGCTACCGTGTTTTTGGCGAACCAAGCAATGATTGAATTCATCTTAGTTATTAATTACTTCGACTTGCATGCCCGGAACGAACACGCTGATTGGGGTGACTGAAACTTGTTGACCATCGCTTAATCCGCGCACTATGTAACTATCGTCAGTTTGTTGAATGATTGTGAGTCGCTGCTCAGTCAGAGTAGATTCGGCGTCGAGAACTTGTGCGCGATTGCCGTTAATTGCCACTGACGGAATCTCAAAAGTATCAGCAACAATTTCACCGTGGATGACCACCTTAAGGTAAGTCTGCGGCGGCACGCTGATGCCGGGCGGTAACACCGCAACTGCTTGATTCATGCGTGTACCTTGTTCGAGCTCACTGCTTACGCGAATCAATTCGGCATTCAGCGCTTGATGAACGTTGGGCAACTGCACAAAAACCTTCAGCGGATCACACTCGCCACTAGTGGGTAGTCCGAGTAATTGCAGTTGTTTTAAGTTAAGCGGAATATTGACTTCAGCGCCAGTGCTAGGCAACAAAGCTGCCACAATCATGCCGGGGCTCAGCCATTGTCCGACTTCGGAATTTAACTTCAGAGCGTGACCGTCAAATGGTGCGACCAATGTGCAACGCGCCATGTTTAGTTTGGCTAATTCAACTTGCGCCGCTGCAGTTTGGACGGCCGCCGCCGCCAATGCCAATTGTGGTTTATGCGCGGTAACATCACTAGGCTGTTCATCGCTAATGCGTTGCCAATCTTTGACTGCCAACTCTGCGGACGCTTGTTCTAGGCTTAATTTTGCTTGGGCCTGAGCTACTGCAGCCTGAGCAATTGCTAGATTCTGCGCAAAATCGCTAGCATCGATGGTCGCCAGAATTTCTCCCTTTTTGAATTCGCTGCCGCGGCGTAACTTGTCGTTAAGTTCAAGTAATTCGCCAGGCACCTTTGCCATTAACGCCACGCTGCCCTGATTCTGCACCACGCCAAAAGCTTCGACGTTTATTTGGTGCTCGCTAGACTCGGCGGTAACTACATTGATGCGCGGCACGTAGCGCACTACTTCTTGTTCGCCTAATTCTGGCGTCGTCGCCATTAATGCCTGCTTGATTAACAAGCCAATGCCAATCGCGGCTAAAGGTAAAATTATTTTGAAGAACTTGTTCATTACTTTTGCGTAAAGCCGCCGCCAACTGCTAGGTGTAGATCAACACGATTTTGCATCACAAACATGTCAACATTAATTTGATTGAGGATTCCTTGCTTAACTGCAAGTTCGGCGCGCAACACGTTCTGCACATTGCCGGCACCTAAAGATAAAGCATCTTTTTTGGTGCGTAGTTGCAACAGTGAAAGCGCGTTTAGCTCGTTTAAATTAGAAGCCTGCTCAAGCAAAGCGCGCTCGTTATTTATTAGGGTTGCGACTTCTGCAAAAGCGCGAATGCAATGTTGTCCAAAGCTGTAACTTGCAGCCGTGTATTGATGTTGCGCCGCAGATTCTTGCTCGCGGAGTGCGCCGCCATGAAATAACGGGGCCAACACATTCGCGCCGAAATTCCAGGTGCGGTAATCGCCGTCTAACAAACTTCCGAGCTCGTCGCTGCTGCCACCAATCGCCATGCCGATCGAAAAGCGCGGATATAAGTTTGCATGTGCCATATCGACTCGCGCCTCGGCTGCACGCAACTGTGCCTCAAGCGCAATCAAATCAGGACGGCGGGCAATGGATTGCGCATCTATTTTTGCAGATGTTGCTTGGAGGTTTTCACTCCAGTCTGTTGCCGGACTAAAGTTAGGTTTTGCATCACTAGAAATCAAAGTTTGCAGTGCCTGTTCAAGCTGCTGCGATTGGGCACGCGCTTGTGATAACTGGTTTTGCGTGGTTAACAATTCAGAGCGCGCTGCGAACACTAAATCACTACGGCTACTTAATTGCGCGGCATCAGTGATGGCGGCCAACATTTTTTGCTGCAGGCGGATGATTTCTTCAATCGTTATTATTTGCTCAATACTAAATGCATATGCAATCCAAGTGCGCGCCGCTTGACCGCTTAGCGCTAATCGCGCAGCTACATAATCAGCCTTAGTCGCATCAAGTTGAGCTAAAGCTGCGGTTTCTTCGGCGGCAAGGCGTCCGAAAAAGTCTAATTCCCAGCTGAGGTTTAGATCTAGTGAGGCGCGATCGGATTCGATGGCAATCACGTCGCCAGCACCTGGGATTGGCAAGCCGATCATGTTGGTGCGCGATTTTCCGAAGTTGAGTCCGAGGTCGAGGGCGGGTAATTGTTGACCAATAACCGCGCTGGTGGTGGCGGCTACCGACTGTAAATTTGCGGCAGCTGCAGCTAAGTCGAAATTGTTGTCGAGCACCATTTCGACGTATTGATTTAAGCCACTACTGTTTAAATCGTGCCACCATGGGTCAAGTTGAGCTTTGTCGGCAGTTGCAAATTGTTGGCCATCAATTATTGGGTCGTGCACTTGCGATTGCGGAGAAGAGCAAGACGCTATTAAAGCTAAACAAATAATGAAGTTTTTATTCATGATGAAAACCTGCCGTGCAGAACTGAATCAATTGTTCAGTGATGAAACTAAAGTCATTTAGTCGAGGTTGCCCTGGAGCAAGAGCGCGTGCAACCCGAGTTTTAGAATGTAAAACATGCAGCAGCGCGCCGATCATAAATTCGCCTCGCGCCAAAATGATGTCGGTGCTTAAGTGAGGAAGGGTGATGTGCACAGCCTCAATAAATTTGGCTGCCACCGGGCGCACCTCTTGCGCAATAAATTCTTGCAGCTCGTTGTTTTGCTCGCGATGCGCCTGGCTAAGAATGCACGGGATGTCGTTGTCTTGGCAGAGCACTTCGATCGCTGGCTCTAGAAAACAGCGCACCACATCTTCGGTGGAAAAGCCGTCACTAAGTTGCTCGAGTCGGCTGAGGCGTGCGGCGTTGATAGGTCTGATTGTTGAGCCGACTAACTCGAACAGTAATTCTTGCTTGCCACCGAAATGGTAATTGACTGCGGCTAAATTCACATCAGCCGCACTAGTTATTTGGCGCAAGGAAGTATTCTCGTAGCCGTGTTGGGCAAAAAGTGCTTGTGCCGCGTCTAGTATTTTGTGCTTGGTGTCATTTCCTGCCATGCACATATGTTAAAACAATCGTTTGATTAAAACAAATGTTTTATTTTTGGCATTTAGGGCAGTAGCAGCTGGCGCGCTGACCAATAACTTCATTGGCAATAACTGAGGTGCAGGACACACATTTTTGCCCCTCACGCCCGTAAACCAGCAATTTTTGCTGGAAATACCCCGGTTTTCCGTCTGATCCGACAAAATCGTTAAGAGTAGTGCCACCTCGCTTGATGGACTTTCGCAGCACTATCTTAATGTTCTTCACCAACAGCTTGTATTCATCGTCAGAAACAGCGTTAGCCGGGCGTAAAGGGCTTATTTTGCTCATAAATAACGACTCGGCGGCATAAATATTGCCTACACCGACCACCACCTTGGCATCCATAATGAAGGCTTTGACACCGATAGAGCGTTTTTTAGACTTTTCGATGAAGGTTTTGGCCGAAAAGTCGCGGGTCAGGGGCTCGGGTCCAAGGTGAGACAGCAAGCGATGTTCAGAGACATCTTCGGTGAATGGCAGCCACAAACCGAAGCGTCGTGGATCGTGATAGCGCAGCAAACCACCGTCGTCGAGGCGCACATCGATGTGGTCATGTTTTTTGGGTGCCTCGTGTTTGGCGCAAGGCGGGTGATAGCGCAAACTTCCTGACATGCCAAGGTGTACAAGTAACTTTAGGTCGTCGAGTTGAAATATCAAATACTTCGAGCGGCGAGTCAAAGCGCGCACCACTTGGGATTTAGCTTTGCGCGCCATCGTCGCAGGCACTTTGTAACGCAGGGAATTGTTGCGAACGGTGATACCGGTAATGGTGCGCCCAATTACGTGCGGTGCAATGCCAGCACGCGTGGTTTCGACCTCAGGTAACTCAGGCATGTGAGCCTAAACCGTATCTTCGGCAGGAAAATCTTCGAGGAAGTACACCAACATGTATTCTTCGGCGGTGTGCTTTGGCCCTGGCAGATGACGCAAACGGCGCGCGGCAGCTTGCAAGTGGCGTTCGCGATGGAAGTGGTAGGCTTCAACGCCAATGCCTGAATCTTCGGGTTGCGCAGGCTCGAGGCCCAATGCCTCTTCGGCCTCTTCTGGCGTCATGGAGGTTTGCCCAGTTTCGGCCATCAATTGTTCGAGGTCGTGCAATTGCTCGGATGAAACGCCAATCAAGAATTCTTGAAAGGCAAGGCCTTCGTCTTTGCTCATGCGCTCGCGACAGAAGTGGTCGATGAACTCTGGTGCGCATCCGGCTTGCAACAAGCGCATGATCTCGGAAATGCCCAACAAAGTGCCGACGCTAACCACAATATTGCGTCGCGCATCCCAGACGGCTTCGAGCAACGGGAAGAATTTGCGAATCGCTTTCGACGGTGTGGCGTCCCACAGTGAAGTGAGGCTACGTACGCTTTTGTCGCGTACAGAGCGCGGTAAGGCCGAATCCATGGCTACGCTAAGTAGCAATTCTTCGACAAGTTTTAGATATACACACGCGTGAACACGTTTTTCAATTAGGGCAAAGAGTTCGTCGTTTTCGGGAGCGACCTCTTCGGTTAGATAACGCACCAAGCGCCAAAAATTTAACCGCGCCATAGTTATCGACCGCCACAATAAGGAGCGCGTCGGCAGATACATTTCGTAATCTGCATCAGTGGCATTTGCAATCAATTCAACCAAGGTGAATAACGACCGCTCGCGCCGTCCGAGTGATTTTTCTTCTAGGACTGCCGGGAACGAACTTATTGCATCACGAATAGAATTGATGCGCTCGATGTGCTTTTGACAGAGCGTTTGAAAGTGCTCGGTGTCGGCATGATCACTATTAGATAAGACATCCCAGAAGTTATTAAGCGCAAATTGCTCGCGTTCAGAAAACGGAGTGTCGGGGCCAAAATGTAACTCGGGTGCAACCACACCTTTAGTGTAATGATTAATTTGATTATTGCAATACACTTACAAGGTATTGTATTGCCGATCGCCCGCATCTCCGAGTCCGGGCACGATGTATCCATTGTCATTTAAGTGGTCGTCAAGCGCTGCCAAATAGATTTTCACATCGGGATGGGCTTTTTCAACCGCAGCAATGCCTTCGGGCGCCGCCAAAATCGCTAAGAAACGAATGTCGGTCGCGCCCCATTTTTTAAGAATGTCAATCGCGGCAACCGCAGTACCGCCAGTCGCCAGCATCGGGTCGACCAATAGGCAAATGTCTGCTGGAGTGTTGCCCAATTTCTCGTAGTAGGTGACTGGCTGCAAAGTTTCTTCGTCGCGAAACAAACCCAAGTGCCGAACCTTGGCCTCGGGAATGATTTCGAATAAAGGCTCGGCCATGCCCAGCCCAGCGCGTAACACTGGCACAATCGCAAGCGTCGGCGCCAATTCGACCCCCTTAAATTCAGCCACCGGAGTTTCAATCGTCAATTCGCGAGTTGTCACATCTTTGGTGGCGTCTACACCCAAGAAAATCGTCAATTGGCGTACAATATTTCGAAATTCAACGGTGGACGTATTCTTGTTGCGCAATCGCGTAAGCAGACTAGCGACGATGGGGTGTTCAAGTAAGGCGACTTCCATTGTTTACATTATGTTACAAGACATTAACATAGGTGTATAGATTATGAGTCGAAGAACCATAGATAAAATTGCGATTGAGGCACGCGCCTCGTCATTCACCACGCGGTCGTTGAAAGCCGCCGCCAAGTTGCAGGGGCTGCACATGATTGTGTCGATGACTGACTTGACCACGCTCGAGGGTAAAGACTCGGCTGATAAGGTAAAGGCACTGTGCGCCAAGGCGATGCTGCCAGACCCGCATGTCGATTGTCCGCAAGTGGCGGCAGTGTGCGTGTACCCGTCATGGGTGGCGCTGGCTAAAAAAGAATTGCGCGGTAGTGGTATTCATGTTGCTAGCGTGGCTACGGCTTTTCCTAGTGGGCAACTGCCGATTAAATTACGCCTGCAAGAAGTGCGTAGGGCAGTGGCAGATGGCGCCGACGAAATCGATATGGTGATTAACCGCGGCGCGTTTTTGGCTGGCGAGTATAAAAAAGTCAGCGACGAAATCGCCGCGATTAAAGATGCCTGCGGTAAGGCTCACCTTAAGGTAATCCTCGAAACGGGAGAACTCGAGACTTACGATGCGGTGCGCCGCGCTTCTGAAATGTCAATCGACGCGGGTGCCGATTTTATAAAAACGTCCACTGGTAAAATTGCTCCGGCAGCTACCATGCCGGTTACCTTGGTGATGCTCGAATGTATTCGCGATCATTATTTAAAGACCGGCAAGATGATCGGCATGAAACCTGCCGGCGGAATATCCTCGGCTAAATTGGCGCTTCACTATCTGGTGATGGTCAAAGAAACTCTCGGCGATGATTGGTTGTCGCCAGACTGGTTCCGCTTTGGCGCCAGTTCATTGCTCAACGATGTGTTGCTGCAATTACACAAAATTGAATCCGGTAACTACACCGCAAATTACGATGTCACCGCGTCCTAAAACTAAAACACCACCTTCACTTAATTTTGGGTCAGCCTGGGAATACTCTCCGGCTCCTGAAACGACGCCGATTGAGATTGCTGCAAAATATCAGTTGTTCATTAACGGTAAATTTGTTGCTTCTAAGTCGCGCCAGTATTTTGATACCATAAATCCTGCCACCGACAAAGTGTTGTCGAAGATATCACAGGCCAATGCCGATGATGTCGACGCTGCAGTTAAGGCTGCGCGCGCGGCATTGCCTAAATGGAAGAAACTTGCGCCGAGTGAGCGCGCTAAATATTTGTTTAGAATTGCGCGACGCTTACAAGAACGTGCTCGCGAGTTTTCGATCCTTGAAACCATCGATGGCGGTAAGCCGATTAAAGAGTCGCGTGATTTTGATGTGCCAGAAGCGGCTAAACATTTCTTTTACTACGCAGGGTGGGCTGACAAACTCGAATACGCTTTTCCGGGACAAGTAGGAAAGCCAGTCGGGGTTTGCGCACAAATCATTCCATGGAATTTCCCTCTGCTGATGGCCGCCTGGAAAATCGCTCCCGCTTTGGCGTGTGGTAATACGGTGGTATTAAAGCCCGCCGAAACGACTTCGTTGACGGCGTTGCGCCTCGCCGAGATTTTTCAAGAAGTCGGTTTGCCTGACGGGGTGGTCAACATCGTCACCGGCGATGGGCGCACGGGCGCGGCATTGTCCGAGCATAAAGGCACCGACAAATTGGCTTTTACTGGCAGCACAGCAGTCGGTAAACATCTTGCTGAAATTACTGCGGGTACGGGTAAAAAGCTTAGCCTTGAATTAGGTGGCAAATCAGCCAACATCATTTTTGAAGACGCCTCTATCGATCAAGCTGTCGAAGGTGTCATTAACGCGATTTACTTTAATCAAGGTCATGTGTGTTGCGCTGGTTCACGGTTGTTTGTGCAAGAATCTGTTTACCAAGAGGTGTTGCAAAAACTAGAAATTCGTTTGCGCAGTTTACGCATCGGCGATCCGCTCGATAAAAACACCGACATCGGCGCCATCAATTCGCCCGAGCAATTGAAAACGATTAACGATTTCATCAAGCAAGGCAAAAAAGAAGGTGCCAAGTGTCATCAGTTACGGCGCAAGTTGCCGTCCAAAGGTAATTGGTGTGTGCCTACTTGGTTTAGCGATGTACAGCCGGCAAACACTATCGCCCGCGAAGAAATTTTCGGACCGGTGTTGGCAATAATGAGTTTCCGCACTCCCGAAGAAGCGATTCAGCGCGCCAACAATTCAGCTTACGGTTTAGCCGCCGGAGTCTGGACGGACAAGGGTGGTAAAATTCTCGAGATCGCTTCCAAACTCGAAGCCGGTGTGGTGTGGTGTAATAGCTACAACCAATTCGACGCTTCATCGCCATTCGGTGGCTACAAACAATCCGGTTTCGGTCGCGAGGGCGGACGTCAGGGTTTACTTGAATACCTAGATTTCGGAGGTGCACGATGAGTAACGATCGCTTAGCAGTTTTAAAAACATACAAACTTTTCATTGGTGGCGCTTTCCCGCGCACCGAATCCGGACGCACTCTGCCAGTGTGTAACTCTAAAGGTGAATTGCTGGCGCACTTGTGTCATGGCTCGCGTAAAGATTTGCGTAACTCGGTAGTGGCGGCCCGCAAAGCGCAAAAGTCTTGGGCAGCGCGCGCAGCTTACAACCGTGGGCAAGTTTTATACCGTATGGCCGAAATGCTTGAAGGCAAGCGTGGCGAATTTATCGAGGCATTGCTTGCGACTACAAGTGGTGGCGAGCGCCGCGCGGTCAAAGAAGTGAATGCTGCGATTGATTGTTTGGTCAACTACGCCGGCTGGGCTGATAAGTATTCGCAAGTGGTGGGATGTAATAATCCTGTTGCGGGGCCGTTTTATAACTTTACTGCTCCTGAGGCTACTGGCGTGGTAGGGGTGATTGCACCGAACGACGAACCGTTGCTGGGTTTAGTTGCGATGCTGGCGCCGGTCATTGTTTCGGGTAATACCGCCGTGGTATTAGGTAGTGAAAAACATCCGTTGTGCACTTCTGTTTTTGCGGAGGTGTGTGCGACTAGTGATGTGCCAGGTGGTGTGGTGAATTTGCTTACTGGCAAGCGCGGTGAGTTGCTTGAGCATTTTGCTGGGCACCGTGATATTAACGCAATTGCTGCAGCAGGGTGTTCGGCTAAACAGCGCAAAGTGTTAGAGCTTGGTGCTGCCGATAATCTTAAACGAGTACGGGTAAGTTCCCTTAAGGGTGCCGAGTGGTACGATGTAAAGTTGACGCATTCGCCGTATCGAATTGAACGTTTTGTCGAGATGAAAACGATTTGGCATCCGGTGGGTAGTTAGACATTAATTCAATGCCCTGGTACGACAGTTTTTCGAACATTTACGATTACAGCGTTGAGTTGGTCTATAAAAAATACCGTTCTAAAGTTGTCGATAAATTAAACGTCCAGCCAGACGCGGTCGTCCTCGATCTTGCTTGTGGTACGGGGCCGAATCATCCGCATTTGGTAGAGCGTATGTCCGGCGAGGGGTTGATTGTGGCTGTTGATTATTCGGCGGGTATGATTGAGCGCGCGCGTAAAAAGGCGCAGCAAAAGGGTTGGGATAACATCGTGTTTATTCAGCAAGATGCGTGCAAGTTGACGCTGCAAGATATTGAAAATGCGGTCGGACATGCTGTGCAAATAAATCATGTTATTGTTACCCTGGGGTTGTCCGTGATTCCGAATTGGCAAGATGTGTTTGCAAGCACCTTCGATTTGTTATCACCCGGCGGAAGTTACGTGATTTTCGATATACACACCACCCGTTGGGTGCCTCAAACGTGGCTAGTGAAGATGGCAGCGCAGGCAGATACGTATCGACAAACATGGAAAGCACTTGATGCATGTAGCGATGAATTTGAGTTCGAATATTTACCAGGTTCAGCACATGTTCACGGTGGACAACCGTTTATTGCGGTGGGGAAGAGGCCGAGGTCCATATGATTTCCTTTGATTCGCAGTCGTCCTGGATAACGAATTTAACAACATCTTCTTCAGTGCAATAGAATGACACGTAGCAGTTGTTGTCGACGCTGCTAATGCCGCTACGAATCGGCAGCCCGTCCCCTGAGCGCGTAGCCGTTACAGTGGGGGTGCCGGCCAATGGCCCAATTATTAACTGCCGTTGTTTACTGTCCAGGATTTTCAGGGTAAGCACATCGCCAGACACGACATGCCTAAGATGAAGTGAATTAGCATGCGAACCTTCTACCACTCGTGCACAAATACTTGTGTCGTCGTCAAAAACATCAATGTTGAATTTACCGTAGGCCAGAGTAGTTGTCTCTAATCGCCATTGGTTGTAATTGTTTTTAACCATTAACAATGCATTGGATACCCCTTTGCCCTGCGCATCTATAACGGTGCCAGACAGTTTCTTTCGATGGATGCGGTTTTTCGGTGATGCAAGATTGGATGGCTGGCTAGGCTCTGTGAATTTTGCGCTTTTAAGGCTGAGCAAGTCGCCTAAATTATATTGGTCTGAGAAATTGTTCACCCCAAAGTGCAACTGGCCGCGGTCGGTGGCCGTCACTAACGAAGTCGCTGAGCTTGGAAGATGATAGAAGTACAATTTAAATTCTCCGGTTTCCTTGTTAAATAGCGAGTCACTAACCTGCACTTGAACTTGCTCATCACCAAGTGATAAAAACCTCGTTATTTGTTGCGCATCTCGTTGGCTTTGGATGACCCCGCTTACCGAGGGGAATTCTTCAACAAAAAGAACAACGCCTTCGCTAGGCGCATAAAATTCGATTCTCTGAATATCAAGACGCATTGTGGACTCGGCAAGTTTGTAAATGCCGCTTGCTAAACGAAGTTCTCCTGACCAATAATCAGGTAATCCCCAAAATCCGAATTGCCCTTCGTCGTCGACTTTGACGCTGCATAGTTCAAACTGCTTGTCAACAATTTCCGCCTGGGAGGGGCTAAGAGAATTGCGTAAGGCAAATGCTACTGTGCCGGGAGCCGGGCGTATATTGTTAAGTTCTAGGCTAATAAAAAGAGCTCGTGGTCGATGTTTGCTCGCGAAATTTACTTTGCCCGAAAACAACCTGCCATTAGTGACAGAAATACGTTGCGTGTTAATTTTTGAGAAATCAATATTTGACAATAATGGTGCCCTGCCAGGAATTGTGACTAGCACAATAGATTCTGAGTCTGAAGCGACACTATCGGGGAATATGAAAGACCCATTCCCGTTATTTTTTAGAACACCCAAACATGTCGTTGCATCTTGAAAAAGAGTTACTCGCGCATTGGTAATCAATTGCTGATGGTCGTCAATTAGCTGTACCGATAACTCTCGTTGAGCAGTTGCGCGTAAATGACGAGTTGCAGCCATGAGTGGTGGCGAGAGCGATGACTCTGACAAACCAACAATTGATTGGGAAGTCTTGGGTTTGGCATTGTCGTTGTCGGGGGTGAAGATAACCGAACCAATTGCCAGTAATGAGGCAGCAGAAATCACGGCTGACAATGCAGGGATTGTAAAAAGCGGCTTTGGTGCCAATAAACTTTTAGGCATACCAAGCATTATCAAGCACGCATTCAGTTTGTTGTCACCACTCCTTTTGCGCATTTTTTCTCGAAGAGCACCGAGCGCGCGTGAAATCCTTGTTCGTGCTGTACCATGAGAAATATTGAACTTCAGACCTATTTCTCTCGGGCTTAAATCCTCGTAGTAACGCAGGATAAGAATGTGCCTTTGTGGCTCAGGCATGGACATTAGGGCGGCCTGTATTAATGTTCGCGTTTCTGCCTTTTCTAGCAACTCAGGCGGTGTGCTGGGTAATTCAGCAACAGGCAATCGCTGTTCACGAGCAATTCTCCTTGAGGTTGACCGCACGCAATCAATGGCTTCGTTTTTTATCATGGTCGCCAGCCAAGCCCGGATGTTTTTTGAATGACGCGGCGGTTTTTGAATGGCCTTTAAGAAAACGCTTGATAAAACAGTTTCTGATTCGTCTAGACCAACAATGGCAATTGCAATACTTCGCATGCCTCGTAAGTGGGCCACTAATTCGTCTTGATCAACCATCATTGTGTACAACTTGAATTATAATAGTTTCGCCTGGTAAGTAACTAAAGGTGCGTGGCTCGAATGTTAGCGCCGCCGAATCAAATGAAGCCTGCATAATGGTAAATAATCCGTCGCCAACCGGTGCAGGAAACAATTCTTCAAGATTGTCAGCAACTTGAAATTTGTGGCTCCACCTAGAGTCGCCAAACATAGCCATTCCTTTATTGCCAACGTCGGTGACAATTAAAGTTTTACCAACAATCTGATCTGCCTCTGGGCCGATGAATACTAATTTGCCAACAGATTCTTTGGCTAAGCGCACGGTGCTACTAGCGAAATTGTTTTTAGAATCGTATTCAATGGCAATGGGATGTGAGCGATATCCAGTCGCTGCAACTTCTAGATTATTGATGACGTGATTGCGCACCCACCCATCCCAACGCCCAAGACGCCCTGGTGAAAACCCTACCGAACCGTTTAATAGTTGATCATTTGTAAGTCTGATTGTGAATTCTGGTATAGGAATGCCACCGTTGTCATCGAGGACAGTTAGATGCACGGCTGTTTTCCCTGGCGTGATTATTTTCAAATCACCTAAATGGGGTATCACAAATGGCGCATCATTCTGTCCGCCGCTACCTAGCGGCAAGTCGAAAGATGTTTCGGAGTTACTTGCAACCCAGGTGCCACTCGCTAAGCCAGCTAATGCGAACCTGCCATTGGAATCGGTGCTAATTGCTGTATTGAAAACCGACTCAATGCCAATCCACCCTGAGCCTGGGTAATTGCGTCTGCTAAATGTTTCGCTGGCGTTATTGCTTGCCCCAGGCAATAGTCGTCTAAATTGAAAGCGTTGATTCTTGTGCGGTGAACCTGTTTTGTCAACAATGACGCCTCTAGTAGGGTGAGTGGCTGTTAATTCAACTACGAGCATGCCGCCTGCGTCGTCACTTTGGTAGGGCAAAGCCCCCCTCTGGAAGGTCTTACGTTTTAGGATAAGTGGCAAGTGCCCCTGCGGTTGAATACGTATGACATCGAGAAATGCTGGATTGGATATGGAATAAGAACCATTTCCAAGAGTGATTGAAGATGGCTTAGGTTGGGCATCTATCCCGTGGCAGCTTATGGATACATGATCAGGTGATATCTCTTTGCCCTGACTATCGATAAAACTTAATTGAAGATGTGGTTGGTGGTGCAAAGTGATAGTGATGATTGAGCCTGCCAAGACTTCGGTGGTAAACCCCTGTCCGAAGCCGTGGCGAGGATGCATTGCGAATATCTGCAATGCTTGATTAGGCTCTATTTCTAGCAGGCAATGACCTATTTCATTAGTTTGCAGCCAACGAGGTACATAGCGGCGTATGTTGCGATTTGCGAATGAAGTATCGATGCTAGGGAATGGCCGAACTATGGCATTGGGCACCGGTTTGCCACTTTCATCTATCACTTTTATCTGCAGTCCGGCAGACTTGTTTAAAAAAACCACACTTGGCATACCATCGACAAGTCGTTGGTTTACCCCCTGAAACCCATCCGCCGTTACTCGATAAAGAGGGTATTCAAAGTTCCATCTAGTGGGTAGATTGGCAATGCCGTTGTCAGAGGATATTTTTTCGTATTCACCGGCGCTTATTGTTGCATGTGGGATCAGCTCGCCGCTTTCGCGATTGCGGATTTCAACGGGGGTGGAGGATTCATTTTCGCTGTTAATAAAAAGCTTGACAATTTGGCTTGTAGGCATCCCGCTGTCAAATGTAAACTTCGCAACTGTGGATTGGTTGCGATGGACAGTTATAAATCCGGGGGTAATAAATGAGTCAACATTGGCAACACCGTTTGCTGCAGTGGTGGTTGCTACGATATCGATGTTTGCAGTTGGGGCCGTTGTGCAGCGATCCGCCAATTTCCAGGGCGAACATGCACCAGTCCATCACCGCTTGACTCTAATGCATATGTCTGGCCATTGTCGTTGCTGATGGTTAGTGAGAAATCATCAATAGGATTCGACCCGGGCCAAGAAATCAACCTCAACCCGCCAAAGTTGCTCGCGGCTTCACGATGGAGTAATGCCGGCTCAAGTGTGGGGGATTTGAGTAGCGCTTCTTGCCGTTGGTTGTGGCTCTTGATAGGTTTTAGAAATTGCTCATTTGTCACAGCAGAGGAATTAATGAGCAAAACTGTAGTAACTATAGCTAGAATTACAATTACGGCGAGAAGTGAATTTTTCATGTTTTGTTATTAATTTAATTGCTGTGACATAAAAAAAACGTCACTGAACAATAAATGTTACACAAAAAAACAGAGATAGTATTATTGTGTCTATGTCGTCCACAATACTCCGGCTCGCCAGCGACAGCGACTCTGCTGGCATCATAGCCTTAATCGCCCGCTGCTATGCCGACTATCCGCCGAACGTGCTAGATGTCGATGGCGAAGAGCCCGAATTGCGCACGCCGGCGAGTTCATTTGATGGTTTTTGGGTGCTCGAGCAAGACAGTGAAATCGTCGGCTGCATCTCGGCGTCGAATAACGGCGATCACATCGAGATGAAAAAATATTACGTGCATCCGAAAATGCGCGGCACTGGGCAGGGGGGTAAGTTGCACGATGTGTTTTTAGAGTATGTGCGATCACAGAAAGTGAGCAGAATCGAGCTTTGGACGGACACTCGTTTTGAACTTGCGCATTTGGTTTATACGCATATGGGATATCGGCAGACTGGGGTTACGCGCGAGTTGCATGATATTAGTGAAACTACTGAGTATCAGTTTGAGATGCGAGTTTAGGAGGGGTTACAATAGCAGGTCAAGTTAGTACAATTTGACCCAACTACCATGAGTAACTCCAAATACACTCCATCCGCGAGAGAGCAGGCCTTTCTCGACACCGTAGAAAGCCCGCGTTACGAGCGCGACAGCATCAACGGCTTGCGTCCATTCTTCGATGAAAAAATACCCGAAAACATGAAGGGGTTTTACACCGACGAAGAGCTCGAAACACTAAAATCTCTAAAGGGCACCGAGCGCGATATCGAAGCGCGTATGCCGGTGAAAATGACCCGCCATTATTTTGAGATGGGTCAAAAGAGTGATGCGATTCGCCGTCTAGTTAAGGCCGACCCTGCCGAGACCAACAACATGGAAGGTTCCGAAGATCCGGGCAACCAAATGGATTACAGCCCAGTCGAGGGCTTGCTGCACAAATACGAAATGGGTTTGATGTACGTCGTTTCGACTTGCTCTGCGCATTGTCGTTTCTGCTACCGCGAAGAACTCATCGGCCGCAAAGAGATTGAACGTCAAGATGGTAGCTCAGCTAAAAAGGGCATGGCGCAAATTCCTGATATCGTCGCTTATATTCACCAGCACAATGCCGCAGTCGCCGACAACGGCGGACGTCATCCTGAAACGGGTCGTGAAAAGTTGCGTGAGATTTTGCTTTCGGGTGGCGACCCAATGGTGTTGCCGAATGCAAAGATCGCGGCTTGGCTTGGCGCACTTGCCGAAGCCGGCATTGAGTCGATTCGTATCGGCACTAAAGAACTAGCGTTTTTCCCGAATCGTTTTGATGATACGTTCTTGGCAATGCTCGATAACTTTCACGCCACTTACCCCGATGTTGGCTTGCGCTTTATGGTGCACTTCAGTCATCCCGACGAGTTTTTGCTGAAAGACGATGACGGTAATTACGTCGAAGAAGAATCAGGCATACTGGCATGGCATCCTGATACCAAGCGGGCGATGACAGGTTTGGTGTCACGCGGTTGGTTGTGTATCGAAAATCAGTCACCGTTGATTAAAGGGATTAACGACGACCCAGATGCCTTGCGCATTATGCAACGTGCCATGAAGCGCATCGGTGCCAACAATCACTACTTCTTCTGTGGTCGCGATATTGTGGCTTATAAGGCCTTTAATATCCCAATCGAGACTTCTTGGCAAATCTTGAACGATTCGCAAAAAGGCTTGTCGGGTGTCGAAGCGCATGCGCGCCTTTCGATTACTCACTACTTGGGTAAGACCGAGGTGGTGGCTGTCACTGACGAACCGATTCCTGGTTTGCCCGGCGCCGAAAATGGCGTGGTCATTTTTAAGTTGTTGCGTAACGCTGCCGACGCGCCATTGAAAGGCAAGGTCTGCATCGTGGGGCGCAACCCCGACGCCGTATGGTTTGATGATTACGAAGACCGCGTGCTGTTCGATGAAGCCGGTTTATTCGGATACACTCGAGTTGTAAAAGAAGAAGGCTTCGCAGTCTAAGTTTATGATTAATAAGCAAATCTCTTCTGTTGCTGATGCGGTAGCCGACGTTTTCGACGGTGCTACGGTAATGATAGGTGGCTTTGGCGAGGCGGGAAGTCCGATTGAATTGATTCACGCGCTGATTGATCAGGGCGCGAGCGACTTGACAGTAATAAATAACAACACCGGCAGTGGCGAAGTCGGACTCGCTGCTTTGATCAAGGCAGGGCGTGTTGCAAAAATGATTTGCTCTTACCCGCGCTCGATGAACTCTACGGTTTTCCCAGAACTTTATCAGAGCGGTAAAATCGAATTAGAGTTGGTCCCGCAAGGCACATTGGCCGAACGTATCCGCGCAGGCGGCGCGGGTATCCCTGCGTTTTACACAGCCACCTGCGTCGGCACTGTCCTTGCAGAAAACAAAGAGTCGCGCGTCATCGACGGTCAAGAATTTGTGCTTGAGTATGGTCTTAAAGCTGATTTTTCATTAATCAAGAGTCGCAAGGCCGACCCTTACGGAAACTTGATTTTTAATAAAACCGCGCGCAATTTCGCGCCGGCAATGGCGATGGCTGGGGCAATCACGGTGGTGCAAACGGCAGATATCGTAGCTGCCGGAGAGCTTGACCCTGAAGTGATTGTGACACCTGGCATTTTTGTAAACCGTGTGGTTGAAGTGCCAAACCCTGCGCATGAGTCTGCGCTGGTCGCCGCCGGAGTAACATACCCATGAATGCACCCAATGCAGCAGTCGGATTAACGCGCGACCAAATGGCGCAGCGCGTGGCTCAAGACATCCCCGATGGTTCTTATGTGAATCTGGGTATCGGCATCCCCGAGCTCATCGCTAAATTTGTGCCAGAGGGTCGCGAATTTATCTACCACACCGAAAACGGTTTACTGGGTATGGGGCCGTCCCCAGCTGAGGGCGAGGGCGAACCCGAATTGATTAACGCTGGCAAACGACAAGTGACTGCACTGCCAGGCGCGAGTTATTTTCAGCACCCCGACAGCTTTGCAATGATTCGCGGCGGACATCTCGACTTGTGTGTTTTGGGTGCTTTACAAGTAGCAAGCAATGGCGACCTCGCAAACTGGTCCACCGGCGGACCCAATGCGATTCCTGCAGTAGGCGGTGCCATGGATTTAGTCGCGGGGGTTAAATCGGTTTTTGTAGTGACTCAACACTGCACTAAGACAGGTGATCCAAAGTTGATCGATGCTTGTACCTATCCGCTAACGGGGCCGGGCGTGGTAAATCGAATTTACACCGACCTCGCTGTAATCGAAATCACTGCCGACGGCTTTCAATTAATCGAATTAAGCCCTGGCGTTTCGTTTGAATATGTAGCCGAACGCACCGGCGCACCGCTAATTCCGATTAAATGAGTAATTCCGATAAGACTAAGAATTCTAAAAGCGCTGCACTTTACCAGCGCGCTCAAAAAACTCTGCCGGGCGGAGTAAGTCGCAATACGGTTTTACGTTCACCGCATCCGCTTTACGCCGACCACGCATCTGGGTTTACTGTAACCGATATCGAAGGCGATTCTTACATCGACTTTTCAAATAACATGGCGTCGTTGTTACATGGCCACGCGCATCCTCAAACTGTCGATGCGGTAACGGCGCAGTTGCAGCGCGGTTCAGCGTTTATGTTAGCCACCGAAATCGAAGTGCAGTACGCCGAATATTTATGCGAGCGTTGCCCGTCATTCGAGAAATTACGTTTTGTGAATTCAGGCACCGAGGCGGTGATGGGTGCAATAAAAGCGTCGCGCGCATATACAGGGCGTCCAAAGATTGCGAAAGTCGAGGGCGCTTATCACGGACTATATGATTACGCCGAAATAAGTCAAACGACGCATCCCGATGTTTGGGGTAGCGTTGATCATCCGCAAAGTGTGCCGGTCGCGCATGGCACCCCCTCTTCGGCATTAAATGATGTGGTGGTGATTCCGTTTAATGATATCGAGCGCGCGATTGCAATTTTAGATGAAAACAAAAACGACATCGCTGCGCTGTTAATCGACTTGATGCCGCACCGCGTTGGTTTGATGAAAGTCGAATCTGATTTCATTTTCGCACTACGTAGGTGGTGTGACGATAACGGTGTGTTGTTGGTGTATGACGAGGTGGTTACCTTTCGTTGTGAATATGCCGGCGCGCAAGCGTGGTATGACTGCCAGCCAGATTTGACGGCCTTAGGTAAAGCCATCGGCGGAGGTTTTCCGGTAGGTGCACTCGCCGGTCGCGCCGAAGTTATGGACGTCATGAATCCTCTAGCCGATAAGGTTTTGTTTCCGCATTCAGGCACCTTCTCCGCTAATCCAATAACCTTAACCGCCGGCATGGCCGCCATGCAAGCCTTTGACGAGGCGGCGGTAAAACGTTTGAACGCGCTGACCAAAAGACTAGTAACTGGTCTTGAAGCTGCGATTGAAAAAACTGATATCAAGGCTTGTGTGACCGGCGGCGGTTCGATGTTCCGCGTGCACTTTAAAGAAAATATCCCGCGTAATTACCGCGAGACATTTGCGAGTGACGAAGAAAACCGCATGATAAAAATGCAGCTCGACCACATGTTCGAGTCTGGGTTTATTATGCTCAATACTTGCGCGGGGGTGCTTTCTACAGCTATGACCGAAACCGAAGTCGATGCCTTTGTCGATGCGATGGCAGCTGGGTTTCTAAAGCTGTAGCTGGGCTGACTGCCGTTATATGAAAAACAGTTGCTAAGTCCACCATTCTGACGCACAGTTGATTTGTGCTAACTCTGTCCATTCTCCTATTTTCCTCGGCGTTCCAGACGGTTCTGCCGGCACTTGACAATTACATACTCGAGCGCATGAATCGCGCGCATGTACCAGGCATGGCGGTGGCGATTGTTAAGGACGGCCAGCTGAAGTGGTCCAAAGGATATGGTCTTGCCGAGATTAGCACTAACCGTGCGGTGACAACCACCACACCGTTCATGTTGGCATCCGTTTCTAAAACAATCGCCGGCACTGCTTTGATGCAGGTCCAAGAAAGTGGCGCCTTCCAACTAGATGACACGATTGAATCATCGCTCGGCATACCTTTCCGACATCCAGCTTACCCCGCAGTGCCACCGACTTACCGCCAACTGCTAAGTCACACCGCCGGCATCCGCGATAACTGGAATATAATGGAACGCTACATCGTTGACGGAGACTCGCCGATTCCTTTGGTGCCTTATGTCGCAGAATACCTCAGACCCGGAGGCCGCATCTTCGACGCTAGTCGCAACTTTAGCAACCACGCTCCGGGCGCAGGCTATGAATACACCAACCTCGGATATGCCGCAGTAGGCGCATTGGTCCAGGCAAATACCGGAATCGACTTCGCCGACTGGTGCGATGCGAATATCTTTCAACCACTTGGCATGACTAATACATCGTGGTTTCTTTCGGGTCTTAATGTGTCCGAGATTGCGGTGCCTTACAACTGGCGGATCTTCGGCGGCGGCTGGGGACGCGTAGAGCATTACGGATATCCAGATTATCCAAACGGGCAGTTGCGCTCTAGTGTTGATGACTTATCTACCTTCTTAATGGCGCACATTGAAGATGGCATCGCTAACGGTACGCGCATTCTTAATGCTGCAACCGTTCAAGAAATGCGTACTATTCAGTTTCCTTCAATCGATAATTTGCAGGGTTTGGCTTTTTACACTTGGACAGTGAGTGGTGATGTCCGCATTGGACATAGTGGCGGTGACACGGGTGTGATTACTGAAATGTGGTATCGCGAAAGCGACGGTGCCGGTGTCATTGTGCTGGCTAACAGTGCGGCAGAAATGCCATGGGAATTCAACGCCATCCGCGATGTCGTTAATACCCTGTTTGACTATTCGGAAACTCTCTAAGACAGTGGTCTAACGCTAGTGGTCTGACAGCCACCGCACGAGTAAAATCTTCGCCATGTTTTCACCGAAGAGCCGCCACTACATGCAGCAACCCGACGCTTTCGAGCGCGAGGTCGTTGAGCAATGGAAGTCCGAAGATCTACCGGCGAAAATTATCGAGGCGCGTGACGGCGCCGAAGCATTCGTCTTTTACGAAGGCCCACCTACCGCCAACGGCCGTCCAGGTATTCATCATGTATTGGCGCGCACGCTGAAAGATTCGATGTGCCGTTTTCAAACCATGCAAGGCAAGCGCGTGATGCGTAAAGCCGGTTGGGATACTCACGGTTTACCCGTCGAGCTTGAAGTTGAAAAGCAGTTAGGTATTTCCGGCAAGCCCGACATCGAAAAACACGGTCTCGGTCCGTTTAACAAACTGTGTCGCGAATCGGTGTTCACTTATAAAAAAGAATGGGAAGAACTGTCGCAGCGCATTGGCTACGAACTAGATTATGAAAATCCGTATGTCACCTACGACAAAGATTACATCGAGTCGGTGTGGTTCATCCTATCGCGCTACGCCGCCAACGATTTACTGTACCTCGGTTCAAAAGTTTTGCCATGGTGCGGACGCTGTGGCACTGGTCTATCCTCGCACGAAGTCAGTCAAGGCTATAAAGATATCGACGATCCATCGGTGTACATTTCGTTCCCGCTAATCGACGCGCCAGGTGACCTGCAAAACGTCGCATTAATAGCATGGACCACCACCCCCTGGACTTTACCGTCAAACATGGCGGTGTGTGTGCATCCTGATTTTGAGTATTCGATTATTGAAGCAGATAACCGCCGCTTCGTCATGCTTGAAGGCAAGGCTGACGCGGTGTTTGGCGAAAATAATTGGACGGTAGTCGGCAGTGTAAACGGTGCTGCACTGACGGGTCTCAGTTACGAGCCACTGTTTGTTTACGATGGCGGGGTTGTCGTCCACGAGGGTGAAAAACGCCACATCGTAGTCGCCGATACATTCGTCTCAGACGACGATGGTACCGGCATGGTACACATGGCTCCTTATGGTGCCGATGACTTTAGAATCGCGCAAGCTAACGATATTCACGCGGTGCTGGCTGTCGGTGAAGATGCGCGTTTTGTGACGGATGTCGCAAGCGTTAGCGCCGGCACTTTTTTTCGCGATGCGAATAAAGATTTGTCGCGCGACTTAAAAGAGCGCGGCCGCATGTTGAAGGTCACTCAATGCAATCACAGCTACCCGCATTGTTGGCGCTGCGATACGCCGCTGATTTATTTCCCGGCGCCGGCGTGGTTCTTGCGTACCACTGCCTATAAAGACAAAATGATCAAGCAAAATAAGCAGATCAAATGGGCGCCGACTGAAATCGGCGAAGGACGATTCGGCGAGTGGCTTGAAAACAATATCGATTGGGCTTTGTCGCGCGACCGTTTCTGGGGAACACCGTTGCCAGTCTGGATTAACGAAGACGACGCAGATGATTGGATTTGCATCGAGTCGTTCGCGCAACTCGGCGAGCTGTGTGGTGGTTTACCCGAAGACTTCGACCCGCATCGTCCGATGGTCGATGATATTACTTTCGAAACACCGACTGCAGGTAAGACAGGTTTAATGCGTCGCGTTCCGCAAGTGATTGATTGTTGGTTCGACAGTGGTGCGATGCCACTAGCGCAACATCATTGGCCATTCGAAAACCGCGAATTGGTCGCCGAACAATTCCCAGCTGATTTTATCTGCGAAGGTCTCGACCAAACACGCGGATGGTTTTACAGCTTGCATTCCATCTCTACTTTCTTGACTCAGCACGACGCACAATTGTGGCAGTCAGGTGAGCTATGGGGAGAAAATCTACCGCGCCTTGAATCGGGTTCGTCTTACAAGTCGTGTTTGGTTAACGGCTTGTTACTCGACAAATCAGGGCAGAAAATGTCCAAGCGCTTAGGCAATATCGTCGTCCCAGGGGCGGCAATCGAAGAGCATGGCGCCGATGCTATTCGTTGGGCTTTATTGGCCGGTGGAGCAGCGCATTTGTCGCGCCGTTACGACGACTCAGCCGTCTCAGATGTGCGCCGCCGCGTGTTGGGCACATTGGGTGCAAGTTACGATTTCTTCGCTCTTTACGCTAAATCAGAGGGCTTTGACGCAACTGCCACATTCCCAGAATTAGGCAGTCGTCCTGCAATGGATCGCTGGGTGTTGTCGCAAGTGGCTGCTGCTGCTGAGCAGGCGAGTAAGTCATTCGCCGATATGCAGCCATCTAATGCCTTGCGCGCCATCGAAGACTTTATCGTTGACGATTTGTCGAACTGGTACATTCGCCGTTCGCGTCGCCGTTTTTGGGGTGATGAGGGTAAAGATTCACAACAAGCTGCATTCGCCACGCTTTATCAGGCTTTGCACGCGGTGTTGCGCATGATCGCGCCGGTGACTCCGTTTTTCGCTGATGCGATATGGCGCGAGTTGGTGGGTGGCGATTCGGTGCATTTACAAATGTACCCAGATAGTAGCAACTCAAACGACGTTGCGATTGCTGGTGCCAGCGACGCCGATTTGTCGGCTGCGATGAATCCAATTATGCGCGCTTCAAGCTTGGGGCGTTCAGTGCGTGAGCGTGTGCAAATTCGTGTGCGTCAGCCTTTGGCTTCGATGGTTGTGCATATCGCCAAAGAATCCGAATTGGCCATGTCGCCGCGTGAATATGCCGATGCTTTACGCCAAGAGTTGAATGTTAAAGAGGTGCAATGGATCGACGGCACTCCCGACTTCTTACAGGTTAGTGCCAAAGCTAATTTCAAAACACTCGGTCGCAAGGCTGGTAAAAACATGAAAGCGCTGGCTGCTGTCATTTCAGATTTGCCGCGCGAACAGATATTCGCGTTGCAAGGTGGCGATGAAATCCAAGTCGAAGCGGGCGGAGAATCCTATACCTTAGGCAACGACGACATCATGCTGCAAACCGACAGTGCCGATGGACTCGAAGCTGCGACTGATGGTTACGTAACGATTGGGCTGAATATCGAAATCAGCGCCGAGTTGCGCGCCGAAGGTATTGCGCGTGAGATTACAAATCGTTTGCAAACTCAGCGCAAAGAAGTGGGTTTAGAGATGAGTGACCGCATTGAAGTTAAGTTGTGCGGTAACGAGGCAGTGCAGCAAGTACTCGACGTCCACGCCGATGGGATTGCTGAAGAAGTGTTAGCGCCAAATGGAGTTTTCTTTAGCGGCGATTCTCTCGATGAGAGTGATAGTGCTTATCGAAAATGGGATTTGCCTGATGATTTGGCGATTGAGGTGATTATTGCCAAGATTGGGGTTACAACTAAGCGGTAGCATCCGGTTATTGCAGCTATTGATTTGCCTTGCTTCGGTCAAAAAGTTTTGATTACATAATCACTCGAAAGAAATTAGTAGTCTTCGAGTTCGCTAAATTCACACCCTGAAAAAAATATCTTATTTCTAAACGATTTATTTACGCCACCGGTAGGCAGTCGATACTGACCATCAGCATTAGCGGTAGCAGTACCAAGGTACCGCAACGTGCCACCAATATTTAATTGCGTGCCGGCACCAGGCATCCCCGTTGGGATAATCGCCGGTGCAGCAGATAGATCAAGAGTGTAATACACCGCGACTTGATCACCAGGTGCTACGCCATTACCCTTTACATGCAACGGCCCAAGTGGAGTGTTACCCGTAGAGCCGCCTGCCCACAGGGCGAGTGGATCTTCGGCGCCTTCGACGAACGCTAGACCGGTAGAGGCATCCCAATGGGGTTTGTATTCATTGATGTAGGATAGCGCACCAGTTTCTGGATCAATGATTCCTATATGTGGAAAGTTATCGCGAGGATTAGAGTGTAAAGCTGGATAGAAACTAGTGTAAAAAACCCCTGAATTACTGATGCATAAACCATTAATGCGAGACATCGTTGGGAGCAGTCGAGAAGCATTTTGCAGCTGTGGAGTCAGCAAGTAGGAGTCGGCATTGTTCGGGTTTATGGCACGTAATCCGCCAGGAGATTGATAGGTGTAAAATCTGCCATCATGAAAAGCCAAACTCGATACTTCAGCAAAATTGGCTAAAATAATCGGCAGCTGGCCAACTAGATCCGGAGAAAAATCTGAATAGCCTGGAGTGGTGTCTACCGTATAAAGTTCAGCAGTGGCTGGGGCCCACGACGACTCCCAGTAGGGACGGCTTTTTAATACATGCAGAAGGTCATTGTCGTCGAAGGCCATGCCACGACTATGCAGATTCCTGCCCTAAGAGAATTCAAAAGAAGAATGGTGGGAGTAGTCATTGATCGCTGGGTCGAATGCTCGAACGCCGACATTGTAGTAATCTAGGTGGAAGGAATAAAGCGTGCCTGCACTGTCGATTGCCATAGGGCCCCTGTCTGGAGCCCACCCAGACGAGGGATTGTAAGGCGCAAACGACATCGAGTGGCTGGAAAGGTCGTAAGTCACAGCTCCGGGAGAGTTGTTATATTGCGAGTAATAGTTACCTACAATCTGTTGTGCGTAGCTTATTGGGGCACTGAACGTGGCGATTAGAGCGATAATCGTAATTCTCATGATATTGAATTCTAGCACACAATTAAGTAGCATGGGATGATGATTAGCACCCTTTTGAAAAATATCGGCGCGCTTTTATGCTGCAAGCAGAGTCGACCCCTCAAGTGTGCCCCTTTCAGGCATTATGTGTAAGTGGCTTAAACAGTTTATTTGATTTTTATGGATATACCCGTACAAAGCACTTGCGAAGGTGGTACATTAACTATGTGTCAACGGCATTGTTCAGAGGCATAGGCCGCCGGTTCGATACCTCTTAATAGGAAGCATCGCTCTGGCTAGGGTAAACCTAACTAGGCTGCGTTCCACCTGAATTTCGGGACTTTGCGTCCTCATTTCTCTGATTGCTGCACACAACCCGGTTCTTTACTTCGGTAAAGGGCCGGTTTTTTATTTTAGGGCTTGCTGAGTTGTTGAAGTGCGCGCTCGGCAAGCGCAGAATATAGATATGGCAAACATCCCTAATAGCTTATTATTTTGCGCTATTGTCGGTTCGACAGTGGTTTCTTGTGGTGGCGACGCGGCACCTGAGGTCGAGGCAGATAAGGTGTCGATGATTTCTTTAGAATCACCTGAGAAGCCGGCGTCCCCGGTAGCTGCACAGCAAGAACCAGTTGCTGAGGTAGTCAAAGTAACTGAAGTCAACATCGATCACTGGAATCGCCTGCCACGTGCCCAGCGCAAATCCGCATTGGCGCAGGCCGAGTTCGCTTCGATGACCGACTTCATGGGCATTTTTGACGGCAACTCGCGCAAGGTGCGTGGCGCAGTTCTTTCATCCGCAACTGCAGTCGACGCGGGTTTTGCAGCCAACGCAAGCGCCTGGGGCAGTGGCGGCATTGACGCAATCGCCGTAAAGCTGGCGTCGTCCGCGTCTAGTAGCGCCGCCGATATTGCGTGGGCTGAAGCGTTGGCGGTAATTGCTCTCGAAGAAGATAATTACGCAGCGGCAGGCATCGCTTTGGGTATTGCACTCGACGGCATGATGGGCGCCGGTTACGATCGCGCGCGCGTGTTAGAGTTAAAGCCGATGATTGCATTAGTATCGCAAAAGTTGTCGAAGTTTATGCCATTCGAAATTTACCAAGTGCAGTCAGGAGACAGTTATTGGCAGTTATGCCGCGATTTTAACTCGCAAGCAGGCAAAGGTTACACGCTTAATGCCGGCTGGATATCCGATTTTAACGGTAAGGCAAATTACAATTTGCGCTTAGACGAAAAACTAAAGATTCCGTCCGCGAAATTGAGCATGCGCGCTTGGCGTGGCGAACGACTGTTAGCTCTTTATGCCGACGGCGTGCCCATTCGTCTATACGAAGCATCATTCGGACGTCAGGGCGAGCCCACTCCGCTCGGCGATTTTACTCTTGCGATTTGCGAGAAAGAGCCTGTTTATTACAAGCAGGGTGGTTCGCCGGTGCCTTATGGTAATCCCGACAATCCGCTCGGCGAGCGCTGGCTGGGCTTTAAAGAAGATGCGCAGTACGGCATTCATGGCACTAACAGCGAAGACACTATCGGCAGCTACGAATCAGGCGGATGTCTGCGTTTGCATAACGCAGATGTGATCGAGCTGTTTGAGTTGGTGAAGTCGGGAGTGCCGGTGAGTATTGATGGGTAGCTGGTAGTGCCGCCTGCTTGCTGAGGAATAAATTTATTGGCTCTTTATAATAGAGGCCAGCGCAGGATAAACGTGTCACAAAGTGTGGATTAATGTTCTTAGAAAGTATCAGAAACATTAGAGATAATTCATTAGGTCCGGCTACCACGGCGCTGCTGCAGTCACCATCGGGGCAAGCCCAGTTTAAAGATGTCCGCGACGACTTCAACGACGACTTCGATGCCATCCTCAAAGTGGTGTTTGATAACGCGCATACTCGTTTAGATCTACGCGAAGAATTCTTTAGCTATTTCTGGCACCAACTCCCGGACGGTTGGTTGCGGGGAGGTTATCCAAGTCTCAAGCGTCACATGGATACCGACGATTTGCGCGTTAGTACGTTTAGAGAATTACGCGCCGAACTAGGTGATATAGAGTTTCGCGGACGCGCGGCGTTCCGCGCATGGTTGCTAAAGCGGCTCACTTGGAAGGCAATGAATGCACGGCGCGCGCTGATGGCTGAGCGACGGCGCAATGATTTGTTATCTGAAGGACATGAGCTCGACTGGGAGGCAGCTATATGTGAACAGCCGTATGAAATATTAATGCGCTCTGAACAAGAAAAGCGAGTGGCGCAGGCTGTAAGCAGATTGGGTGAGGGCGACCGCGAGTTGTTGCGCATGTATATGCTAGATATGCCACGTGCTGAAATGGCAGAAAGGTTGGGCAAGGAAGAGCCGGCGGTGCGCAAGGCATTATCGCGGGCGATTCAAAAGTTGCGTGTAGAATTCGAGTAATGAAAGATTCTGAACAGCAGGCCGAAAAATTATTTCAAGATTGGCTCAATCAGGCTATGGACAATCCTGGTTTGTCGCGCGCACCATGGGTGCAGCGCGCCGAAGATGTCGGCGCTGTTGTAGACCTAGACTCTAAATTTGCCGAATTCGATTTATTGTGTAGCCGCTTTTTGAACCCAAGCGAGTTGATTCGGCCAGGGCGAAGGCTGGGCGATTTCCGCTTGGTGCGGCATTTAGGTTCTGGTGCCTATGGCGGCGTATGGGAGGCTGTGCAAATCAGCCTTAATCGCTCAGTGGCCTTAAAGTTTCTACATCCAGTGGTTGCGTTGTCACCAAATTCAGGAGAAATGCTGCGTCGTGAAGCCGAGGCGGTGGCGCAAGTCAATCATCAGAATGTTCTCGACGTTTATGGCATTGGCCAAGAAAAAGGTCTTGATTTCTTGGTCACCGAATTAATTAGTGGCGGACATACTTTAGCTCAATTTGAGGGTGACATTGAGCAGCTTATTAACTTGTTCTGTCAAACAATTCATGGCTTACTAGCCTGTGATGCAAGTGGCGTGAGCCATTGTGATTTGTCACCTTCAAATTTGTTTATCAATACTGAGGGCGACTTGGTAATCGGCGACTTCGGAATATCTCATTTGCGCGACGACGATTTCGTCGATGCAGGTAACGATCCATTAGATATGGCTAGTTGTCTCGCTGCGACTTTTAAAGGCGCCTTGCCGCAGCCGCCGAAATTCAATAACCGTAGGTACACTGCTTTTTGCAAATTACTTGATAAACTAGAAATGGGGCGGAAGCTGCCACAAGGTGACTGGGTTGCATCGCTGAATGAAGTAGGAAAAGATGCAGATGATTTGGTAGGAATAAAATATTCGGCTATCGCAGCGCCTAGGGTATTTCTAAGTGTCCTCCCCATGCTATTTGGCCTTTTGATTTATTGTCTGTCGCCAAACAGTTCAAACACAGCGATTTCTTTTGATGGCATATCAGCCTTCGCAACACTTGAAACCGACAACCCACCAGTTGAAAACTCAACATGGGAAGTATGGGTCAGGATTCCCTCAACGAACACTGATGTCGACGACTCTGGCGTGATTGTGGGTCGCTATGGCGCATTTAACCACCGCGCTTTCACTATTATTGACCAAAACGGAAAGCGCGAATTGCTGGGCGCATCTCCTGCCGAAAATGCTAAACCGTTAGAATTGAGGCAAACTATAAAAGAGCTATTCCCGTCGGAAGATTGGGTTCACTTGGCAATTGTTTATGAGGGGCAAGAGTATCGCATATATGTTGACGGCCAGCTAAGAGAGACTTCTAATATTGGCAAGTCAACCCCGATTGCGACCCTTAGGATGTACCTAGGTGCTTTCTTTTACACCGAAACTATGCAGCATTATTATGGTGAAATTGACGAACTTCGGATATCTAGCGCCATGCGCTATCAGACAGAATTTGAGCCCAGCCGAACATTTAAATCGGATCAGCATACCTGGGGGCTTTGGCATTTTGACGAGGGTGCCGGAGTTGTTGCGGCTGACTCCTCCGGCAATAAGCGCGATTGGCAATTAGTTGGTGGGTTTAGCTGGGTTATTGTGAACTAGCCGCATATATCTAGAAAATCGGAATGTCACAAATATGTTATTTCTGTTTTTCCCCTACATGATACTTACACTCAGCATACTTACTCCACTGCTCATGTCACAATTGGGCTCAAATACAGCCATTGAATTCGATGGCCACACCGCTTATGGCATTTTTTCTTCGGGTAACCCACCCGTTGAAGGATCAACCTGGGAAGCTTGGATAAGAGTCCCTGATGTAGACTCTACGACGGAAGTATCGGGTGTTATTGTTGGAAGATATGCAAGCTACAACCATCGCGCTTTGCTTGTCGTTGACCAGGATAGCGCACCAGCAATAACGGGCCATTCTCCGGCAAATTCTGGGTGTGGGGTGATAAATCCTACTGTCGACAATGTCATACCCTCGCCAGATTGGATGCATCTTGCTATTGTGTATTTTGGTCAAGAATTTGAATTTTATTTAAATGGCGTGCACCAGTTTTCGTCAAATATTGGCTGCACTAGGTCGTATGGGACTTCGCGTATGTACTTAGGTGCTTTTTACTACACTGGTCTAGAGGGCTTCTTCAACGGTGAAATAGACGAATTAAGAATCTCCAACAACCAACGCTACACCAATAATTTTACTCCGCAGCGCACCTTCACTAACGACTCTAACACTTGGGGGCTATGGCATTTCGACGATGGTGTTGGTGCTCAAGCCCTTGATTCTTCTGGCAACAATCGCCACTGGGACTTACAGGGTAATTACTCATGGGTAGCCGGAAACGATCCTAATCTTGATCCGCTTGGTGATGAAGATCTCGACGGAATGACCAACGGCGACGAAGAAACAGCTGGTACTGACCCATACGACCAAGACACTGATAACGATGGTATTGGCGATAACGACGAATACCTTGGCTCAACCGATCCATTAAATATTGACTCAGACGGCGACGGAATCCAAGATGGAACCGAATCTGGACTCACTAGTGGTTGGATAGGTGACCCAACGAATAATATCGCAGGTACCGATACTTCGGTTTTTATCCCTGACGCTGACCCAACGACATTTACCGAGCCCACTATTTCAGACACTGACGGTGGCGACCTAAATGACGGTCAAGAAGACCTCAACCGCAACGGTGCCATAGACGGCGAAGACACCGATCCTAACGATTCCTTGGACGACCATTTCTCGTTTTCGGTTCTAGGGTTGGCGCCTGGGCAGCAAGCCACGCTAAGTAGTTGGGATTGCCGTAAATACTCAATGGTGGTGCCTGCGTATTCACTG